>Ga0105353_1000178_pt1 | contig 39525 bp, 38 predicted proteins | sample EN1Hudsemesocosm_2_FD_83657 | JGI IMG/M metagenome (GOLD analysis project Ga0105353, IMG submission 83657) | Methane-oxidizing microbial communities from mesocosms in the Hudson Canyon - EN10B Hudson Canyon | ecosystem: Environmental > Aquatic > Marine > Cold seeps | place: Hudson Canyon...
ATAACGATACTTCAACACGCCCAGTTCTATCATCTAGGGTAATGAAGCACATGTTCTCCCCACGCTTATTTTTCATAACACGTAGGTTAACAATCAGGCCCGCAAGCTTTTGAACTTTTTTATCATCTCGAAGATTAGACAATTTAGTCGGTGCTAGCTGGCGTACTTCTTCTTCGTACTCATCGAACGGATGCCCCGTAACAAACAAGCCTAAGGTATCTTTTTCGCCCTGTAAGCGTTCTTTTAACGTCCAGCCACGCAGATGACGATGCTTTTCATAGACATCATGCTGATCGCACTCTGCGGCTTCTGCTTCAGCATCACCGAATAAATCAAATACACCAGAGGCTTCATTTGCGGCACTTTGGTTTGCTGCTTTTACTGCGTCTTCAATACTGGCCATCATCACAGCACGGTCTTGACCAAAGCAATCGAAACCACCGCTACGTACTAATGCTTCTAAAACGCGCTTATTAATTCGCTTTGAGTCACAACGCTCACAGAAATCGAATAAATCTTTGAAATCTCCACCAGCATTTCGGGCTTCAACAATTGCTTCTACAGGTCCTTCACCGGCACCTTTTACAGCACCTAAACCATAAACAACTGAACCTTCATCGTTTACTATAAAACCAAACTCAGACTGATTCACATTGGGCAGAATCAAGTTGAGCCCCATCTCACGGCACTCTTCAACAAAGCCAACCACCTTGTCGGTATTTTGCATATCGGAGGTAAGTACAGCCGCCATAAACGGCGCAGGATAATGACGTTTCAACCACAGTGTTTGATACGATACAACGGCATACGCTGCGGAGTGAGATTTGTTAAAACCATAACCCGCGAACTTTTCTACCAGATCGAAAATTTTCATCGCTAGGTCAGGATCAACCCCAACCGAGATAGCCCCTTCGCGAAATGTGCCACGCTGCTTTTCCATCTCTTCGGGTTTTTTCTTACCCATAGCACGACGTAACATATCGGCGCCACCTAGGGTATAGCCTGCCAAGACCTGGGCGATCTGCATCACCTGCTCTTGATAAACAATAACGCCATAGGTGGGTTCTAGAATTTCTTTTAAACTTTCATGCTGGAAATCAGGGTGTGGATAAGCCACCTCTGCGCGGCCGTGCTTACGGTTAATAAAGTCATCAACCATGCCTGATTCAAGAGGCCCTGGGCGGAACAATGCTACCAGTGCAATCATATCTTCGAGGTTATCGGGTTGCAAACGACGAACCAAGTCTTTCATACCGCGAGATTCCAGCTGGAAGATCGCCGTTGTTTGCGCGGTTTTTAAATACTCAATTGACTCTTTATCATCAAGGTCGATATCCTCGATGCGAATATGAGGCTCACCGGTTTTATCTTTAATGCGGTTAATGGTTTTAATCGCCCAATCGATAATCGTTAGGGTTCGTAGACCCAAGAAATCGAATTTAACCAGACCCGCTTCTTCTACGTCACTTTTATCGAACTGAGTTACCAGGCCAGTATAATCTTCATCACAAGCCGTAGGAGAGAAATCCGTCAGCTTCGTCGGCGCGATCACAACACCACCGGCGTGCTTACCCGTTTGACGAGCGATGCCCTCTAAGCGTCTCGCCATCTCCCAAATTTCTTGCGCTTCCTCATCTTCGTCGCTGAACTCTTTTAATAAAGGCTCCATATCGAGGGCTTTGGCTAAGCTCATACCCGGATCCGGTGGAATCAGCTTCGATATTTTATCTGCTAAACCAAACGATTTACTCTGGGCACGGGCTACATCTCGAACTACCGCTTTTGCCGCCATCGTACCAAAGGTTACGATCTGCGATACCGCTTCACGACCATAATGATCGGCAACGTAGTTAATCACTTCACCACGGCGGTCCATACAGAAATCGATATCGAAATCTGGCATGGATACTCGTTCGGGGTTCAAGAATCGTTCGAACAGCAAGTCGTATAAAATGGGGTCAATATCAGTAATTTTTTGCGCATAGGCTACTAGCGAGCCCGCACCGGACCCTCGACCAGGGCCTACCGGAATGTCGTTATCTTTCGACCACTGGATGAAGTCCATTACGATCAAGAAATAACCCGGAAATCCCATATCGAGAATAATGTCGAGTTCGAATTTCAAGCGATCGTAATATTCTTTTTTACGCTCCTCATAATCTGGCTGTTCTGGCTTGAGAATTTTCAGCAGACGCTCGTCCAAACCTTCATACGATATTTTTCTGAAGAACTCTGCTTCTGTTAAACCTTCAGGTATCGGGAAATCAGGTAAATAGTATTTACCCAGTTCAACTTCGACACTACAGCGCTTAGCAATCTCTAAAGTATTTTCAATGGCCGAAGGAATGTCTTGAAACAGCTCAATCATTTCACCTGGGCTGCGGAAGTATTGCTGGTCGCTATATCGCTTTAAACGACGTTTATCAGCCAGTGCATAACTCTCACCAATACATACTCGAGTTTCATGAGCTTCAAAATCATCTGAATTTATAAAACGAATATCATTGGTAGCAACCACAGGTACGGAAAATTTGTTGGCTAATACAAGAGAAGCATTCAGCACTAACTCTTCATTTTCTCGGCCAGTACGCTGAAGTTCCAAATAAAAGCGATCACCAAGCTGCTCCACATATCCAGCCAATAGCTGCTCAGCAATCTCAAGGTTGCCCTTGATTAATTGTTGACCAATGTCACCATCACGAAAGCCCGATAAAACGATTAAGCCTGCAGATTTTTCAAACAGCCATTCCTTACGGACGACCGCTTTATCATCGTGCTGGTTATGGCTATAAGCTTGGGAAATAATCTCGGTAATGTGCCGATAGCCCACTTTATTCTGGGCTAGCAATGTTAAGCGATAAGGCAGTTCTGGCTCATCTTCATTTTCAAGCCAGATATCAACACCGATAATTGGCTTAATCCCTGCACCCTGTGCGGCTTTATAAAACTTCACCAAAGCATACATATTACTTTGATCGGTAAGACCAACCGCCGGCATATGGTCGGCCGACGCTGTTTTGATCAGTTCTTTAATGCGTACAATGCCGTCGATCATTGAGAACTCTGAGTGCACGCGTAAATGTACAAAATTAGCCGGTGCAGGCAGTTGTTCAACAGTTTCTTCAGTATCAACAGGGAAAGACATGGATCAGGATCGACTATGCAATAAAGTGACTTTCGATTGTACCTACTCAACCCACAATAATCATCTACTCTTATCAATGAGGCACTGTAAAGCTACAGATAAAAATCTTATATTTGCGCCGACCTGTTTCATTGATAATAAAGGAAGTGATTGTGCAACCAAGAGTCAAAATACTGCTAGCTTACTTATTAATCCTCGGCTTAGGCTTAGCTATATCAACCACAATTCTTGTATCAGGGCGTCAAGTCACTGATGCTACAACAAGGCTCATCGAAGAAAAATTACCTCGTCTACAAGTGATTAACGAGCTGTACTTGGCGATCATTGAAAGAGAGCGCTTACTTTACGAATATTACGCCACTACTAACAGTAAAAAGATCCTTCCCCAGCTTTCTGAAATCGATCAGCGATTTAGTGCTTACTTTAGACAAATAGAGGATGTTTTTCCAAAATCAGAACATCTAAAGAAAATCAGCTACGGTGACAAAATGGTCCGTAGTTTAACCAAACAGCTTGATGCCAATTTCAGACAACCAAAAATAGACTGGGATAGCGCGCGTAGTCAACTAATAGAGCTCTCTAATACTGGCCGTAAAATATTACCCTCTCTTGACTCGCTAGTTGCTCAAGTTAATGACGAGGCGTTTCAAAGTGGTGAAGAAACCCAGCGCAGCACCCAACTTAGTACTCGGTTGGTTATCAGTTTTAGTATATTTGTGATTATTGTCGCGGCTTTTGTGGGTTATTACGTTAATAGTTACATATCTGAAACCATAAGCCGAAGACGCTTAGCCATGTTTGCTGAGCGTAGCCCAAATCCTATTATGAGCTTTAGCTGGCAAGGCGAAATGTCTTACAGCAACCCTGCTTGCCATCAACTCATGCTACTGCACGATAACCATTCAAATAGAGTCGAGAGTTTATTACCGGATGATTTTCAATCCAGCTTATTGGCCCTGCAAAAGTCTGCTGAAGATTACATACAATGGATCAATACAGAACAAGAAAACTGCTTTTTTCAATACTCTTTGTCACTATTACGTGATTTAGGAACTTGCCATCTATATATTGAAGATATTACAGAGCGCACTCAGGCCCAAAAACAGCTCAAGTATGACGCTTATCATGATGTATTAACTGACCTGCCTAACCGACGCTTGTTCGATGAGTGTTTGAATGAACTTGTAGTTAACAATGATCAACAGAGCCCTTTCGCGTTAATACTCATTCACATTGATCGCTTTGATCTTGTTACATCCAGTGCTGGTTTTAGAACCGGCGACTTACTTATGCAGGCTGTCGCACAAAAGTTACGTGAGTTTTGCCACGACTACTGTAGTTTGGATCTAGCTAATAAACTGTATCGCCTAGATTCTAATAAATTCTCGTTATTACTCGACCAACTTCCAGAGCATGATTTTTCTGAAAATCTGGCCTCAGAGCTACGTCAAAGCTTAGGGCAAGTTGTGTGCATTGAGGGTCAGGAGTTTCACTTAACATTGAGCATTGGTATTAGTCATTTTCCAGCGCATGGAGCGAATGGCGAATCATTATTAGCCAATGCTGATGCCGCTTTAACCCGAGTTAAGTCTGATGGTGGTGATGGTATTCTCTGCTACAGCCAAGATATTCATGATAAAGAGCAAGCTTGGATCGATATTGAACGAGATTTAAGACTGGCAATTGAAAAAGAAGAACTGCATCTTTTTTACCAACCTAAAATAAAAGCTAAGCAACATACGATAAGCGGTGTTGAGGCATTAATTCGCTGGATTAAAACCGATGGCAAGATGGTTTCACCCGCTGAGTTTATACCGCTTGCGGAACAAACAGGCCTTATTATTACCATAGGTGATTGGGTGATTGAGCAGGCCTTTCAGCAACTAAAGCAATGGCAAATCAAGTTTAAAGAAGAAAATAGAACAGAGCTAAATGATGATTTTTCAATTGCCGTTAATCTCTCGGCAAAACAATTCCAACACCCTGATTTTATATCCAATATAAAACAGCGTCTTGAAGAAGCTGAAATTAATCCACAATATATTGAGTTAGAAATAACGGAAAGCTTATTAATCGGCGACATAGATAAAAGTATCGCGATTATGCATCAACTAAAAGAAATTGGTTTTAAGCTCTCTATTGATGATTTTGGTACCGGTTATTCGTCTTTAAGCTACCTTAAACAATTCCCCATCGACAAACTGAAAATCGATCGCGCCTTTGTGATGGAAATAGAATCAAATAATGATGATAAGGTGCTGGCTAAAACCATTGTCGATCTAGCGCATAACCTTAATCTTTCTATTGTCGCAGAAGGAGTAGAAAACCAACAACAGCTATCAATCATTGAAGAATTAGGCGCTGAAGAAATCCAAGGATTCTATTTCAGCAAGCCTAAACCTAGCCATGAGATTGACGCTGAATACTTCAACAAAAAATAAGTAGATGCCTATTGATTCATGAAAAGCTGGTCTTCTAATGACTGGCCACGACTGATTTGACGATAAGGAATATTATGCTGAGCCAATAGCTGCAATAACTGCTGATCTAATGTCGTATTCACACGGTGATAATAGCCAATAACAAACTCATCATTTTGCTTACTACTGATATGAGATACAGACTTTAATTTTTTAATTTCTGACTCAATAGAAGGATTTTTATCCTGTAGGCGCAATGTTAAATAAGAAATATCTTGCGCTGATTGCTGTAACCCAATCATTTTTTGTGTTTTTAATTCACCCTGCTCTAATAATAGAACTTGGTCGCACAAGCGCTCTAATTCATCTAAGTTATGCGAGCTAATCACAAACGTTGTTTCACCCGATAATGCCATGACTTGTTGGCGTATATTACGGGCGTTTGCTGGATCTAGACCTGCGGTAGGCTCATCCAGTAACACTAAGTCGGGTGACCCCATTAAGGCTTGAGCAATCGCGACACGCTTTTTCATACCATGACTTAATGCCGTGATTTTTTCTTTTGCAATATCAGCCAACTGCATCAACTCTAAAACACGAGCTGCCTCCTTAAAACTTGCGGCTTTCTCAAACCCTTGCAGTCTGGCTAAGAAGCTAAGCTGTTGCATAATAGTAAGATTAGGATCAAACAGTGCATCTTGCGGCAATGCCCCAATGCGACCGATTAACTCTGGACTTCCAACCTTGTACCCAAGAACCCTTGCGTCACCAGACGTTGCCGCCATATAGCCCGAAAGTATGCCAAACAAGGTACTTTTACCCGCACCATTTGGTCCTACTAAAGCAATGGGTTGCCCTGCCTTTATTTCAAAATTGATATCTTGTAACGCGTATTTATTGCCATAAGACTTATTTAATCCTTGGCATTCAATTAATGCACTCATATCGATTGCCTCTTAAATAAGCCATAACCCAATACTAAAAACCCTACTGTTTGCATAATAGGGCTCCACGACGTTAATAATGCAAGACTCGGGGTAGATTGTGCCATTTGCGCAACCTGAGTGCCTGGAATCCAATAGTTTAACATCGATAAAAATGGCAAATAAGAGGCGGCATAATTAACGATAAGGCCACCCAATAACAGAATAATAACTGCCATTAAAGAAGCCATACGCACAGAATTCATAACCACCGATAACAGGCTCATTAACGCGATAAATGGACAAATAACGATCACTAAGTTTAGCAATAGCAGCGGCATTATTTGTAAGCCCTCTAACCAAAGATCGGAGCCATTAAATAGCAGTAATAAATAAGTAATTACGAGAGTCATCACGATAAGACAAGTTTGAATCAGCAAGTGCCCTACGAAGCGACCAAAGAATATTTGTCCACGGCTACAACGTAATGTTAAGAACCGAAGGCCGCCTCGATTACGCTCGGTAATCATTTGGTCTGTTGCCATTAAAAGACTTGATGCGGGGAATAAAAATAACGCGACTATCCAATAAATCGCAAATTCTGCGAGCATCCATTCTTTCAGAGGTTCCAATCCAACCATGCTAAGTCCACTCAAGATAAGTGAACTGGTATCTGGGCTGTGCATTGCTTCGGCAGAATAGCGAATGGGGTAAACAAGCAGAAGGATCCAAACAACAATGAATATAATACTGACAAACAAACCACGTTTGCTCGCAAAAGAGGCGTGTAATTCTTGCTGCGCAATTAGCCAGGTTGGCCAAAAACTAGATTTTGATAGTGGAAGCATGGGTTATTAATACAAATGAAGGAAAGCCATACTCTATCGCGAGGCTGAGCGCTTGTACATTTCTGTCTTATAAATAGCGCAATAAAAAGGGGCCAAGCAGATTTTGTACTTCATCACTGTGCACATTTGGCAGCGTAAACTTGTTTAGCCGTGTATGACTGATTTCTCTTTTATCTAGTGTCGATTTTCTTACCAGGTGGAGGATTGAAACTTTCACCGGATGATCAGCACTTTCTGCAATATCGATTTGCTCAATAAGTTGCAGTCCAATATCTAGCGCCGCTGTGCATAAGTCAGCGATAGAAATCAGCGGTAATAATAAATACACACTGCCACTTTCTGTTAATAATCGATCCATACTCTGACAAAGATCTTTAAACGATAAGTGATCACTATGGCGCGCGACATGACGCAGAGGTTTATCGTTTGACGTTTTACTTTGATCGACAAAAAAAGGGGGATTACTGATAATTAAATCATAGCCGTCATTATTTTTGTTTTTATGATCTCGTGAAAACTGTTGAATATCTTGTTGTATGACTTCTAATTGATCAGGCCAAGGGCTATTTTGGAAATTATCTTGCGCCTCTAGAGCCGCTTCTTGCATGAGTTCTACGGCAGTAATAGAGTGGAGGCTACAATCAATATCTTCATGACCCTTCTGTGCGAGCATTAATGACAAAATGCCCGTACCCGTACCAATATCTAATGCCCTCCTTGCTTTAATTACGGGGATGACTGCACCAAATAGCAGGCTATCAGAGCAGACTTTCATACCTGAAGTTGTCTGCTTTACAGAAAATTGTTGTAACTTAAAAATAGACACAGTGAACGGCCTTTATTTTGATAATACCAACCGTCGATGAATCCACCGAGGCATTCAGATTTATTGTTTCTGCAGAGCGTATTTAAGTGCATGAAAAACCCAGTGCTGCTCAAGTGTCCCTGAGAATAACTGTGCCTGCGGACCTATCGCATAAAGAGCGACATCTTCTCCGCCATGGGTTTCGTAATCCATGGGAACGAGTGCAGCTTGGCGGTAATTAGGGTTGTCATTGGCTAAAATATTTTTATCCAACCCCTTAGCCGCTAGATCATGATTGACAGCGCTCGCTCCTGGACCATCACGATAACCCAAAGTCGTATACGGATTTCCGGCAAGATCCAGGCTAGCGCTTTGCTTAGCGTACCCCTTAGAATCATTACTGACCACATCCGCAAGAATCGGATTTCCCCGCGTCGCATACCCTGCTAAGGTCAAAGTATGGCTATGATCTGCCGTGACAATAATTAACGTTTCACGGATATCAACTTGGGTTAATAACCAAGCGACGGTTTCATGCAGTTCTTGCGTTTCTGTTAGCGCTTTATAAGCCGTACCATCATGATGCCCATGATCAATACGCCCCGATTCGATGACTAACGCATAGCCCTGTTTATTTTTCTCGAGTCGCTTCAGCGCAGCAGCGGTCATTTGCAGTAAAGAAGGCTGCTCAACAGGACGTTGATAGACATAACCCATATGAGAATTAGCAAATAAACCTAGCCAAGGCTTCATATTCTCAGTGTTATTTTCAGTCTCTATGCTGGCAGACATTCCTTCTAATTCAGCCAATGTAGACGCGTATTGCCCTTGCTGCTGCCAGTCTTTAATCAAATTTCTCTTATCTCTACGCTTACCACCCTCTTCTTTGGGTAAAAAGTGACGACGGCCACCACCTAAAAGAACATCCAGTGTACGTTGGTCATTATTAACAAATTGACTCGCGATATCCGTGCAGCCTAAGGCTTTTTCAGCGGCGGGGATTGCATTATCACTTTCCCAGTTTCTATCCACACTATGAGCATAAGTCACCGCGGGAGTCGCATGCGTGACTCTCGCTGTTGTCACCATAGCCGTACTTTTACCTTTAGCTTTAGCAAGGTCGATGAACGTTGGAAGCACCTTTTTTGGCATGGAGCTACAATCAGATCGTTGCACGGAATCGGGCAAGCTTATAATGCCTTCATTTGTTTTAACTCCTGTCATCAGCGCCGACATTGTCCCCGCTGAATCAGGGGTTTGCAGATCAACATTATACGTTTTTATCAACGCTGAATAAGGGAACTCTTCAAAGCTAAGCGCGAACTCTTCACCTAATAAGCCTTGCTGCTGGCCGACAAAAATTCTTGCAGCGGTCAGAGTACTTACCCCCATACCATCCCCCAAAACAAAGATAATATTTTTTGCTTTGATTGCTTTTCCTGTTGTCTTTTCAATAGCAGAATAGCGGCTTTTAGAAATTTCAGTCTTTCTACTTTGTACCCGTTCTTTTCCTTGCTGAAACCATTGATCAGCACTGCGTGAATCTTTTATATCTTTTTCAAAGGTTAAGTCAGCAGAACAAGCTGACAACAAGATCACAACTATTCCATAGCAAGCTATACGAAAAGAAGCCGATAGAGAAACAAACATAGATAATTTCATTATTGAACCTGCTCCGTCTTCGCTGCGCTATCTGAAAGTGCCTGTAATATGGTATGGAAAATTTCGTTCTGTTCCATTAAACCCGAGAATAAATAAGCCCCAGGCCCCTTAGCATGCAAAGCAACATCATCACTACCATGAGTTTCTGCTTTTAAAGCGACTCCAACCTCTTGGTGAAAGTCCTTATCATCAGTATTTGAAAAATGCTGAGGCTGATTAACCCGCCCCTGCGCTTTACCATTGGCATAACCTAAGCTGGTATAAGGAAAACCATCATTAGCTAAGACCACTTCATTTTTCTGATTTTTTGAAACTCCAAGAATAGGATTCCCCCGTTTTGGGTAACCTGCCATGACAAAAGTATGGCTATGATCTGCGGTAACAATAATTAAAGTATCTTCATCAGCAGTCATTTCGTCGGCTAACTGAACGCTATCAGATAACATCGCCGTTTCAGCTAACGCCCGAGCGGCATTGCCTTTATGATGGGCATGATCAATTCGCGCACTTTCAATCACCAGAACATAGGGTTTATCATCACGTTGAAAGAAATCTATCGCTTTGCTCGTCATCTGTTTAAGCGAAGGCTGCTTACTATTTCTATCCAATTCAAAATCCATATGGCCAGATGAAAATACACCTAAAACAGGACCCGCTTGAGTAGTTTTGTCATTAACAACTTCCCAATTAAGTAAATCCTTTTGGTTCTTTAGAATATTCCCTAAAGGGAATTGCCGCTTGAATGAATCATAATAATTATTAAGACGAGATTGCCCACCACCCAGCGCCAAATCTAAGCCAGCAGGAAATGCATGTTCGACCAGTTGCTTGGCAATTGAATCACAACCATACCAGTAGGCATTTGGATGGCGATCGTAATCTCCTTCCCAACCACGGTCAGGACTGTGTGCATACGTCGCTGCAGGTGTCGCATGGGTTAAGCGTGCGGTAGTAACAACCCCCGTGGCCAAGCCATTTTCATGACCCCATTCTAATAAAGTTTGCTGATGATGTTGCTCACTGCCATTGCAGTCCGTTCTATCCTGCTCGGGACCAATACTAATCATACCGGCACGGGTTTTCACCCCAGTCATCATTGCACTCATAGTGCCCGCCGAATCAGGAGTTTGCTGATTGATATTATAGGTTTTAATCAAGGCAGTATGAGGGAACATTTCGAAGTGCAAAAAGTGCTCTTCGCCCAGTTTTCCCTGTTGCTGACCTTGCCAAATTCTAGCGGCGGTCAGAGTCGTAATACTCATGCCATCACCAATAAATAAAATGATGTTTTTTGCTTTAGAAGAGAGAGCCAGAGATGAAAGTACCTGCTGCTGTTTAACTTTGTTTTCTAACCAGTCATTCCCTTGCTGATACCAAGAATTTTGATTAACAGGCTGATGGCTGGCAATCAATGAGTCGGCATTTGAAAAATGAGAGAATATTAGAAAACACAAAAGAGAAACAATCGTACGCAGCATAAGGGAAGACCCAAAGAATTATGCCGCTATTATGAAGGTTTTATAGATATTTAAAATAAAAAAAGGGCCATCAAAATAGTTTGAGGCCCGAGCAAGGTACTCAGCACAGAAAAGGAGTCACTAGATAGTCGGTTTGGAGTCAGGAGCGCCAGTCCCCTTCTTCGCAATATCTCGTCTAATCATCGCGTAAAATAAACCGAAGAAACCACATGTTAAGCATACGATTAATAAACCAGCAAAAACAACTTCATCCATATACATAACAAGAACCTCTATCTAGTAGCGAATCGCAATAACAGCTTTAAATGTGTTATTGCTAAATGACTTTATGTAATTAGATTAGCAAGCAGACGAAAATGACTTTTGATATGGATCAACTTTTCGAAGTCATATTGACAGATCAGATAAGAACATTGATATAAATCAAATATATGCACCAGATATTATTGATCCTTAGCCTGAGATAGAATTCGGTTAACCAACTTAGCAATAAGCTCATCCTTAATCTTTTCGCGCATCTCTGCCCGTAACCGGCTCATTAACTGCTGATCAATCCTCATGAGGATACAGACATCTTGCGCTCGAACATTAGATGTTCTAGGTGTTTCAGACAGAAAACTGATTTCACCGAAGAAGTCTCCAGGGGTTAATTCAAAAATAGGGGTCTCATCACTGCAATCGATAACCTCTACAATTCCAGACAATAAGATATAAAAAGACCTATCTATAGAACCTTTAAGTACAATCATTTCATTTGGCTTAGCTACAACAAAGCTATCTTGTTCGTTGGCCAAGCGCTCGCGTTCATCGGGTACAAATCCTCTGAAAAATGGAATCTTTTGTAAAACCATTAAAATGTGGGCATGGCTTAATCCTGCAGTTTTTTCATACTTTATCCTGACTTACGTGCAAACTTGCTCCAACATTCAAACTTCTATTAGTAAGGATAGTTTTTTAAGCCATACTTAGAGCAATATTTTAAAATTATTTTTCTTTCACTGCGATAGGATGAATATTGTGAACGGACGCTGGCTAACCTCTTTTCTTGCTTTCAGTATACTGAGTACCCCCCTTTACGCCGCCGATGAGAGACCAAGTACGTCCATCGTCAGCGAACCCAGCACTAGCGAAGAAACAACTCAGCTTACTGATCCCGTCTCGAGTGAAAACAAAGCTCTACCCGATATAGAGCCTGCTTTGGAACCTGCTACTGAATCTATTCCAGAACCTGCTACTGAATCTACTCCAGAACTTGCGGCTGAATCTACTCCAGAACTTGTCGAAGAATCTACTCCTGATCCTGTCGCTAAACCGGAACCAGTCTCGACACCCGTGACAAAACCTCTGGTAAAAATAGAAACCAAATCATCACTCAATCAATTAATTCAATTTGTTGAACAGAGTAAATTTGCCCAAGCCTATCAACTGGGCTTAACTCTGCACGAACAGTGGGAAGGCGAAGAACAATTCGATTTTAATTTTGCCCTTGCGGCCTCACAAACCGATCACTATAACCAGGCACTCTTTCCATTCGAACGTTTATTAGAAACTTATCCAAACAACTTACGCTTCCGCTTAGAACTAGCACGCTGCTATTATTTTTTGAATAACTTGCCAGCAGCCGAGCGTGAATTTAACTTAGTAGCATCCAATAATCCTCCAGAAGAAGTTCAAAGCCATATTGCTCGATTTTTGGATCGTATTGCCGAACAAAAACAACAAGTTAGTCAATCTTGGGCAGCCGGTGCTGGTATCGCTTTAGGTTATGATTCCAATATCAATGCGGCGGCCGACATTGATGCCATTAATGCTACTTTTTATAATGATAATAATGTCCCTACATTAACGGGATCGTTAGTTTTAGCCGATGAACAAAAGTCACAAGGCAGCAGCTATTATCAGCTTCAAGGTTACGGCTATTATCAACAACCCTTATCAAAACGATCCAGTTTGGATGCCAGGTTATCTGCATCACAAAAAGACAATTCAGCGAATAATGATTACGACCTGACGAACCTTTCCTTGAACGGTGGCATTACCTTTTTACGCTACAATCATAACTTCCGCTTTGGAGGCATTGCTCGCCAATATTGGTTAGCGGGAGAAACGTTACAAAATCAACTGCTTGCAACTGCCCGCTGGCAGTGGCATTTCAGTCCTATTTGGAAGGCTCGCACCGAACTAGAGATGGGAGTGCAGGATAATAGTCAAAATGACGCACTGGACTTCAGCCAGTGGCAAGGTAAGTTCGCCATTCATCGAAACATCAATAACTTTGCCCAAAGCCTGCAGTTGAGCTTAGGCAGTAATATAGCTCAAGACAGTGAAAATGATTTCCAAGGTAGCAGCTATACCAGCCTCGGGTATCAAGCCCAACAGCAACTAACTGAAAGCCAACAGATGTACGCCCTTGCCAGCTACCGTAATAACGCTTACTCGGCTGATTTCGCCAGTGATGATATTTTCTTTGCCGATGAAAAGCGTACAGATAATATTATTCAGATAACTGCAGGTTGGGTTTATAGTTTCATGCCGAGTACCGCCATAAAGCTGCAAATTAATCATAGCCAAAACCAAAGCAATCTCGAACTGTACGATTATCAACGCACTATAATTGAAGCGGGTTTATCCCTTGCGTTTAAATAACGGAGCACTAATTATGCAACAATTTCAAACCCTCTCATTCAAGTATATTGTTTCGCTCTGCTTTTTTAGCTTAGTTTTATGCAGCTCGCTATTTACGAACTCCGCTATAGCAGCAGATATTGCAGGCCGTATCATTATGGCACGTGGTGAAGTTCAAGCGATCAATGGTGATGGCGTGATACGCCAGCTAAAGCGTCGCGACTCTATCTACAATCATGAAATAGTTAAAACTGGTAAAAATAGTAAAGTTCAAATTCGGTTTATTGATAATGCTCTGTTAGCACTTAAAGCTGAATCCGAATTGAATATTAAAGCCTACGTCTACTCAGAAGCTAATGAGGAAGATAATGAAGTTTTGATTGAATTGGTCGCCGGTGGTTTCAGAACACTCACAGGGAAAATAGGTAAAGGCAATAAAGAGGCTTATAAAGTCAATACGCCTGTCGCGAGTATCGGTATTCGCGGAACCCTTTATGACGTGCAAATTTCATTCGATAAAATCATCGCTGGGGTTTGGAAAGGCGGAATTTCTTTAAACACAGCTCAGGGTAAATTTGATTTAGGGTTAAACGCCAATTTCGATTTTGGTGAGATTTCAGCCGGTGGTGTTTTCACTGGTTTATTAACGCCCCCTGAAGCTTTTACACCGCCAACGCCTCGAACCAAAGAAGATTCGAATGCAAAAAAAGAGAGCAGTAATAGTCAAACACAAGATTTTAGCAGTAACGGTAATGCTGGAGGAAAACCTCAAGCTGCACCACCTTTAGATAATGCTCCTGCGGTGAACAATAACATCCCTAGTCCCTTCGAAAAAGACGGGCGACCTGATGAAGAGACAGTAAAAGAGGATGAAAATTTTACAGACAATGAAAATGATCCAAATGATCCAAATGATCCAAATGATCCAAATGATCCAAATGATCCAAATGATCCAACAGCCACTGTAAGTCCAGACTCGCGCTTAACTAACGCCGAAATGGAGCAACTCGTCTCCGATACTAAATTGGCCATATTATTAGGCGGTAATAATAGCAGTATTGCCATCGCTCTAGATACTGACGGCACGGGAGAGCCCTTTTTTATTGCACCGAACGTTGCTGAAGACGGCACTCAAAATTATGCAACACTTCGCCGTGGTGATGCTACTGAGGCCGACTTTAGTAATCTACAACCTTGGAGTGACCAAGTGAGTTGGGGGATTTGGCAAGGTACATCAGAGAACCCTATTCAGCGCTATACCGAGTTTGACGATAACCAGAATTTCACACCGGTTGAGCAAGATTTATTTTATATGCTCGCCCAGCCTGCCAGTATTGTGGAGTTGAATGGCGGAATTGTTGATGGCACGATGACATTCTCCACCAATACAACCGGTTTAAGCACTTCTCAGACCGATTACATTGCCAGCAGCAATCTAGGCACAGTGACAAATATTAACGCTCAATTTGACCTATCTGCGAGTTCGAATACTTATTCGATCAGTAACATTAATTTGGATATCGATATTGATTCCGACAATAACCAATCAACGGATTACACTTGGACTATGTCAGCCAATACTGGGGAAATAAAAGATTCAACTATCAATGTCGATGATTTAGCCGGACAACTCACAACACTTGCAACCAGCGGACGAAGCCCGGCTAGTGGGGCGTTAAATGGCCTATTATTAGCACCAAGCCCCAACAATACTAACATTGATACTTTTGCAGGCGGCTTTGAATTAACCACCAGCGACGGAGCAAATAATGCAGCCGGCGTTATTATTCTACAAACAGGACAGCAGCTAGCAGAATAACCTCGTTATTTGCTGGTATGCCTGAATACACCGTCCCAATCTTGCGTGAGCTCTTGCTCACGCAAGTCTTGAATTCGATCAATGTAGATCTGATAGACCGAAGAATCAGGAAAATCCCTTTTCAACTGCTCTAGCTGACTCAGAGCACTTTCCCAAGACTGTTTTAAGTATTCAGAGTAAGCGATTGAAAAGCGCTCTATTTCATCTTTCTGTTCTTCCGTGACTGTAGAAGATAGGCCCAGTGGTTGATACACAGCAATCGGGTCATCCTTCCCTTTCACTTGAATGCGATCAACAAACGCAAAGGTGATATCAGGGCACAATTCTGCGGTTCGTTCACCCACAAGTATCTCAGCACCATAAAATTTAGTAATACTCTCTAATCGAGATCCTAAATTTACCGCATCGCCTAATACGGTATAAGCTCTGCGATAGGACGATCCCATGTCTCCGACGTTCATAACGCCGCTATTTAAACCAACCCCAATTTTTATCTCGGGTAACCCTCTCGCCATAAACTCTGCACTAATTTTGCGAGTGACTGTTTGCATTTCTAGTGCGGCGATAATGCCATGCTGGGCATGATTAGCATCTTCAATGGGTGCTCCCCAAAATGCCATCACCATGTCTCCTACGTACTTATCAATCGTTCCTTCATTATCAAAAATAATTTTAGTGATCGGAGTAAAATACTGATTGAGCATCGATTTTAAATCAGCAGCCGACAAGTGTTCTGAGATAGTTGTAAAACTTCGGATATCGGCAAATAAAACCGTTAGCTCTTTACTATCCCCAGTGAATTGATAAGCCTCGGGGTCTGCTAGCATGCGTTCAATATGCGCTTGTGGCACATATTGATTAAACATTCCTTTTAACAGGCGGCGGCTCGCGTTTTCACGGAAATAACCATAAGCCAAATTTAATAATGTGAGCGTTAGGATTAAGAGCACCGTACTCGCAATAGGGAGGTCGAGACGATAAACATGCCATAAATAAAAGTTACCACTCACAATAATCGTTAACGTTAATAAGCTTAATGATACCGAAGCGACAGGTCCTAATTTCGGTAGCCAAAGTGATAGCAATGCACCTAGAAATACAAGAATAGAAAGTGTTAAACCGGCTTCCCACTCAGGACGATAGGGAAATTCACCAGACAATAATGAACGAATAATATTGGCATGTACTTCCACCCCGGGATATTGGGTCCCCACGGGAGTTGCTCTTAAATCAGCAAGACCAATGGCTGACGTTCCCACTAAAACAATGGCCCCTTCTAATGCAGTGGCATCAACTCTTTTCTGTAAAACGTCAGTCACAGAAATATAAGGGAAACTATGCTGCTGGCCTCTAAATGGGATGATGACTTGTCCATTCACATCCGTACGCGCTTTTTGCCCGCCTGCGGCAATGGATGTCATTACCTCTACATCACCTAAAGGCAATGTCTCTATCTCAAGTTTATTTACAAACAAATAACTCATCACCGTCGCTAAAGACAGTGATGGATAAAGAGCATCACCATGACGAATAACTAAAGGAGAACGTCGTATCACACCATCTGCATCAGCAAAGGTAGAAACAAACCCCGCCCCTGCTGCGGCTTGCTGTAGCATGGCGAGGTTGGCTGCATAGCCTGATTTACTAATAGAAACCAAGCCGCCTTTTTGTCCCGCTGTTAACGTATATCCTGGAGCGGGTAACTGCCCCACTTGAATGTTAGCCTGATCTTGAAAAAAATACCCCAGAACAACATCCATATCACCAATATGACGGGAAAAGTTCTTATCACCATCAGCAATATCCAACCAAAACTTAGGTATCTTCCAATCAATCTTACTTGCGCTTAAGTGTTGATTTACTTCATTAACAGGATTTCGTTCTGGCTCTGAAAAAACGACATCGAATGCAACCACAATGGCACCGTATTCGGTTAATTCAGTTACCAATTCGGCTAATTTATGACGACTCCAAGGCCAGCGACCTTCATTTGCCAATGACTTTTCGTCAATATCCAAAATGACAATTTTATGTTCTTCGATTTCAGTGTTATCACCCTTATCCGGCGTAGCATGTTTGCCATCTTGCTCAGATAATGAAAGTGATGCATTAAAGCGGGTATCGTAAAAAAGAAAATCTAGGCGATTTAACCAATGGTTATCATTTGAATTAATGCTCAAACCTAAGAATATCAAATAGGCCGATAGAAGAATGCCAATGTACGCTGAGACTTTTTGCTGGGGAATTCGAAACCATTCCATGGTGATACTCCATCTGAATACTAACGACCTAGCATTCATGAATGAACCTTCATGACCTAGCTTTCGTAATCTATCTTAATTCTAGCAGTCTATCAGCTTGCAGCCATTGAAACGATTTCTGTGGGATAACTAAAAAAGCCTAGAATAACTCTAGGCTTTAAAGGAGGTAGAACGTCTAATTATTATGTTTATTTTAAGACAGTTTTGATAAGCGATAGCGCAGTTGGCGAGGGGTCAACCCTAGTATTTTAGCCGCCATGGTTTTATTGCCACCACATTTTTCAACCGTTTGTTGAATTTCACCTAACTCACTTTCTTGAACACGCTGGTAAGGTCTTGAATAGAGCGTTTGGAAATTAGGGACGACTTGAGTCGCCATGGTATGAGCAAGCTGAGAGCAAATAAACCAAAGTTCCTGCAACGGTAAGCTTCCAGCAATAATATTGCGTAGATCTAACACTAATACAGCCAGTGTGCTTTGACGCAAGCGAAGAGGAACCAATAAGCAATGATCTCTATGGCTAAAGTCCAGTGGTGATAGCGCGTCGCGATTAAAGGCTTCAGCTCGCTCTGAACCTTCACGAATAACCAGTACCGAACCCGATTCAAACGCACGACACAAAGAATGCTGTACTGCAAAGCTGTAAACGCCGTTCTCAACTTGACGAGAACTGTGCTTTGCTTGAAAGCGATTTGATGTATCAGGAATGGCAATACTGATATTATCAATCGTGGTCATGCTTACCATCAACTTCAATAGCTGTTGAATGGTTTGATCGTCGTTCTGACGTGTTTCCAGAACAGAGCTAAGTTGCACCATCCAATCATTAGGAACATCTATTTTATTAACAGCATGTCGGTAGTTTTGAATTTTAGCTACATCATACATAGGCTCACCTCCCGTTAGTGATGAGTGTTGTATCGCAACTTTCATACCAATATTTGAAGAGTACTAAAATAAAGGATTTTTATGATGAAATGATTAAAACTCAGAGAATCCGCCTCTTTTTAAGACGCAAAATAAACCCTAAGCCCTAATTAAGTGCAGTTAGAGAAAAGCAGCTGACCATCCGCTAGCCTCAGATATGAAGGGATTTAATGAATTAAGCGACCCCTGGGTCATCATCGGGTAAGTATTCTTTTTGTAGCCAAGAAGCAAAAGCACGACAAGCATCCTGACTGGTAAAGATACCCGCTAGGCGCCCTTCTCGTAATACCACAGCGGCATCCCAAGCATGCTCAGCCATTTGTTCTAGCACTTCATCCAAACGCACATGTAAATCAACCAAATACACTCGGCGCCGGCATATATCCCCGACCGTCAACTCGGTAAATTCAGTCGTTCTATGCCCCGGCATTTGAGCCAGCTTAATATCTGACGTCGATAATAGACCAACGACCTTATGTTCAAGAACAACAGGCAGGTGATTGAATGCTTTTTCGGCCATCAATTGGATAGCGTCGTTAATTGACGTCGACTCGTCAACCAGCTGAGGGAATGGTGTCATAACCTCAGTTAATGTAGGCATGTGGCGCATAGCAGCGTGCTCCTTATACTCCGATTCGACCTAGGGTATCCATAATCTGGCGAAGTATTTCTGCTAAAGTTGGATGTGCTTGTTCGAATTGAACCGCTTGCTGCTCAATACGATCGCTTAAATCTTGCTGTATATCGTCTAGGTCACCAGAGCCAGATGCGGCTTTCACATCACTAAGGACTTGCTGTAATAAGACCTGACTTTGCTCATCTAAGCCATCCTGCTGCTGCAACTGTTCATGCACTTGAGTTAATAATTGGTGTAGTTTTTCATCAGCCATAAAGATCTCCTTTTTATACAGTGTAGAGCGCTAAAGATAAAAAGGCTTAACTCAAATCAAGTTTGATCGATTAAAAGCCGTATTAGTCAGCCTTTAAAATCTAAATCATTGCTATTCCATTACATATTGTAAAACCAGCTTAATTAAAAAGCCTGCCATACCTAACCCTAAGGCAATAAAGAGAATGAAATTACCAAACTTACCGGCATTCGACTTTTTTCCTAGGTCATAAATAATAAAAAACATAAAAGAAATTAGTACTGCGATACCAATATAAAGTGACCATGTTTCAAATTGTTCTGTTGTCATTCCGCACCCCAAATAGCACCTCTAAAAGTCGGCGTCATAGTAACCATTCAAGATGACGAATACTAGCGAGACAATCGTTATGAATGCGCTCCCTTATAAATAAAGCAGGACAAGCTCATTACTTTTTGATTATGATACGTCGCAATAATAATGACCCTTGCGGCTGATAATAAATATGTCTTTTAAAATGAAAACTACTAATACCTTGCTATACCTTTTGTGTCTTTGCCTTGCGAGTTTCTCTCTACTGGCTAAAGAGCTACCGACTCGCAGCTTCTGCGTGTTCGATCCTATTGGTGCTAAAGGACCTGCCTATCAAGGCATGGTGGATTACAAGGCGATGGCCCTTGATTGGGGGGTTAAACTCGATTTGAAAGTGCATACAAACGAAGCTGTTGCCTTAGCTGACTTTAAAGCAGGTCATTGTGATGCCGTTGGTTTAACCGGTACTCGTATTCGCCCATTTAATAAATTCACAGCGACTATTGAAGCTGTTGGCGCCATTGATAACTACGATCAAATGCGCAAACTTGTTGGCATGCTTGCCAACCCCAAAGCCAGTAAATATATGATTGATGGCGACTACGAAGTTGCTGGTATTATGCCCGCTGGGGCTGTGTTTGTATTCGTTCGTGATAAAGCGATTAACTCAGTGGAAGCCGCCGCAGGCAAGCGTCTTGCGACGATTGATTACGACGTAGCATCCATAAAGGTGGTTAAACACATTGGCGCTACAATGGTTCCGGTTAGCATAGCAACATTCGCCCCACGCTTTAATAATGGCTTTGTAGACCTTGCTTATGCCCCAGCCATCGCTTACGAACCCTTTGAAATGTACAAAGGCATGGGAGAGAAAGGCGGCATTTTACGCTTCAACCTAGCTCAAATGAATGGTCAGTTGATTCTACGTAAAGATCGCTTCCCTGATCAATTCGGTCAAAAAAGCCGTGAATACGCCTACAAAAACTTTACCAAAGCGCTAGAGCACATTGTTGAAGCCGAAAAAAATATTCCTAAAAAATACTGGATAGACTTGCCAGAAAAGAAACACACTGAATATAAAGAAATGCTTCGCCAAGTACGTCTTGAGCTAAAAGAGGAAGGTATTTATGATTCACGCATGCTGAAGATTCTTTTCAAGTTGCGCTGCAGAAGCAATCCTGGTCATTATGAATGCATTGAGAAATTAGAAGGTTAATTTACTCAATAGCTCTGACGAGTAGATGAGAACATTCGATTCCTATCTACTCGGCAGATACTCAGCTGCCTTCCGCTCCTAGCAACTCAACTTCGACCTTTATAGACTCTATTACAGTGGCCCTAACGGCCAACCTATTCCTACCCAAAGCGCTAACATCACCGACCAAGCTAGCAAAAATGCCATCGAATAAGGCAACATCAAAGCCACCAAAGTACCTACGCCCACATTACTCGCATAACGCTGCATTAACGCCACCACCAAAGGAAAATACGGCATCAATGGCGTGATGATATTGGTGCTTGAATCACCGATACGATAAGCCGTTTGAGTCACCTCAGGGGAAATACCATTCAGCATTAACATCGGTACAAATACCGGCGCCAAAACCGCCCACTTAGCCGAAGCACTACCTACGACCAAGTTAATAGATGCCGCCATAAATACAAATAACGCCAGATTCAAGAGCATAGGCAATTGTAATTCTTGCAAAAAACCAGCGCCATTAACCGCTAGTACAGCACCAAGATTACTCCAGCTAAAAAGACTAACAAACTGCGCCGCAAAGAACATTAGCACCAAATAACCCGCCAAGGTTTTCATCGCCATTTCCATCCCATCAACGACCTGATCATAGCGCTGATAGACACCACTCATTCGACCGTAAACAACTCCCGCTAATCCAGCCATTATGGCGATCAAAACCACCAGCCCCGACATAAAAGGGGAGCGTATAATACTCCCTGTTTCAGCATCTCTTAAAACACCATTTTCCGGAATGACCATAGCCGCAACTAACAGCATCACAAACAACAAAACACTCACGGAAACCTTAAGTGCTTTATTTTCACGCGGCGTCAATAATAAGCTTGGTTCATTCTTTTGTTTTAAATAACTTAAAGGCATTTTCGTTAACGCCGGCTCAACCCATTTATGAGTCACTAACGTCGCCACTACGCTGATAACAAATGTAGAGACAATCATAAAATAATAATTAGCTAATGGACTGACTTGGTATTCACTATCAATTAATTGCGCGGCTTCACTGCTGATTCCCGCTAAAATAGCATCGACTGGCCCAACCATTAGATTGGCACTGAAGCCACCGGAAACACCAGCAAAACAGGCGACGATACCTGCCAAAGGAGAACGTCCTGCTAGCGAAAATATAATTCCGCTTAAAGGAATTGCCACAACATAACCAGCATCTACAGCAATGCTCGATAATACACCGACAATAACGGTACCAAACGTTAATGCACTCGCCGGTAAACCGTTCAATAAACGTCGCAATAATGCTGATAGAAAGCCACTGTGTTCAGCAATACCCAGACCTAGCATGACCACTAACACCGGACCCACAGGAGCAAAGGTAATAAAGTTTTTGACTGCATTTTGTAACCACCAGCGCAGCGCATCAAACGATAATAACGAATTAACTTGAAGCACCTCTCTAGTCGAAGGGTGAATTCCTTCAACCACTAGCATCTGACACAGCGCAGAGATAATAATGATTGCCACAATCAAATATAGGAATAATAAGGCAGGTGCTGGTAAGCGATTCCCTGTGCGCTCAATGGATAATAAGCTGCGCACCCAGATAGATTCTTTGAGTGGTTTTATTACTTCTGATTCCCCAGACACTTTTTTCATAGTGCTTTCCTTTTTATCATAGCGGTTTACAATCACTTTACCTTGCTATTAAAAGATCGCCAACTTTATGGAAAACTTTGATCATTGTATTATCGGTGCTGGCGTCGTGGGCCTTGCCATCGCGTTTAAACTCAGTCAGCGCTTTCCGCAAGCCAAAATACTATTAATAGAATCCCATCAACAATTTGGCAGTGAAACCAGTAGCCGCAATAGCGAAGTAATTCATGCTGGAATTTATTATCCAGAAAACAGTTTAAAAGCAGAGCTCTGCATTAAGGGTAGCGAACAACTTTATAAGTTTTGCGACCAATACTCTGTCCCTTATGAACGCATTGGAAAATTAATCATTGCCCGCGATAATAATGATATTAACCAACTTGAAAGCATTCAAATAAATGCTCGAAAGAACAATGTCGAGCTATCACTCATCAATCAAAAAGGCTGTCAGAAACTAGAGCCTAACGTACAGGCAAAAGCGGCATTACTATCGCCCAATACCGGCATTATTAATAGCCACCATTTCATGCAAACACTGCTCGACCTTGCACAGCAGCAGGGAATTTTATACAGCCCGAATACTCAGTTTATAAGTGCGGAGCAAACTTCAATAGGCTTTCACGTTCAGGTGAATACCAGTGATGGGCCATTCGATTTTAACTGCCAGCAAATAATCAATAGTGCCGGGCTTCATGCACCGACGGTCGCAAGCAATATTACCGGGATTATAAATTCTGTTAATTCAGTAAGCCAAGAGAGTAAAATCCCTCAGTATCATTATTGTCGCGGTCATTATTTTAGCTACCAGGCTAAAGCCCCTTTTTCTCACTTGATTTATCCTGTACCCAACAAAAATACTACTGGGCTTGGGATACATGCGACTCTCGATTTAGCCGGCCAAGTGCGCTTTGGACCTGATGTTGAATTTATCGATACTCTCAATTATTCATGTGATGAGAACCGTAAAGCTGATTTTATTGACGCTATCCAGCTGTACTATCCAAATATCGCTCCAAGCAAGTTAGTCCCTAGCTATTGCGGTATTCGACCTAAATTAACGGGGCCTAATGAAGCGGCAGCCGACTTTATGATCCAAACAAATGAGCAACATTCAATAGCAGGGCTCATTAACTTATTCGGCATTGAAAGCCCTGGCCTAACTGCGAGTTTGGCGATTGCTGATAATATTTGCGATATGAGTCTTGGTATATAAATACAGGAGTTAAATACCTGACATATTAATATTTTTAGGCAATTCGAGACATAAAAAAACCCTCATAAGAGGGCTAATATTATAAATAATGCGCTTATTTATTAGGCGTAGAATTCAACATCAAATTCAGTTGGCGAGAAAGCGTTGCACGAATGGCCGCTTTATCCAAATTTTCAGGTTCTACCAATAATCCCTCGTACTCTATTCGCTGCAGTACAGAAATTACGATCGTTGCATCAGCTTCAGGGTTAGGAGATCGCATTATCCCTAATAAATCAGTAAGTTTTTGCATAAGTGCAACCTTATGTACTTGCCCCAATTTACGTAAGTGAGGACTTAAAATTGCCTCATAACGGAATGCTTGCTCAGCAATGAGTGCTTCCCTGTGTTCAGTAATTTGCTCAACGACATATTGAGTCATATTGTCAGAAATTATTTCTGACATATCCCCAGCGCTGGCCATTGCTTCCACAAATGATTTACCTTCGCCACCAGTAATAGGCTCATACAAACGCATTGAGAATTGATTCACAACTTCTAACGATTGTTCAGCATATAGAGTAAAAGTATCGTTAATCAGCTCTTGAATATCTTTGAAATAATAAGTAGTGGCGGCCAATGGTACGTCAGCTTCTTTAGCAACCGCACGATGGCGAATCCCACGTACACCTTCTCGAATCACGATTCTAAGCGCAGCCTCTAAAATCAAGCGTCGGCGTTGTTCACTGCCTGCTCGGCTGGTCTTACGCCCTTGATACTTTACAGCGCTATTCTGAGCTGCACTCGATGATGAATCTGGTAGCTGCGACATTGGTCTCCTCGAACACACAAAACATTTAGTAATTACTGACATTATGATTCAGGTAGCCACTGAAACTAAACAGTTTTCACCCGAACAAATGTACCATTATCTATTTTTCATTCTTTAGTGTGAGCCATTGTAGAACTAAATACTAGCAAGTTCGAGTCGACTCTGATAAAAATAGAACTATAGTACATACTTAAGAATAAATAGACTTCCATGCCTTATCTTTACTTCAAAAATCACGAAGCTTTAAAGAAGAGCAAAAGGTAGCATTAGCATCCACCACAAGTAAAACTACAAACAATAATAAAAACTAAGGAACCCGTATGCGCGTAATAACCCTAACCTTCTCTCTTTTATTGGCAATCACTAGCCATGCAGACGAACAACAACAAATTGATTTTATCCAACAACAATTCGAGCAAACGAGAGATCATAGTCAAACTTGGCAATGGGGATGGTTTGGATTTTTAGGCACTGCTGCAACCGTACAAGGAATAGCCGCTAATACCGTTGAGGATGATAAACTTCAATATGATATGAGTGTCGGGGCGGTTACCAGCTTCTTAGGCGCCGCAGATATGTTAATGAATCCAATGCAAAGTCATAACTACAGTGATGATTTACTGTCCATGAAGAGTAATAGTCGCGCTGAGAAAACAGCAAAACTACAACAGGCCGAAACCTGGTTAGCCAAGGCGGCTGCTCGTGAGGCTTATGAGCAAAGCTGGACGAATCATTTACTAGCAGGTTTGGTTAATGGCCTAGCGGGATTAGCCGTTGCTTATGACGACAAGCGCCCAATCGATGGCTGGCTCACCTTTGCTACCGGTGTTGCTGTTAGCGAATTCAAAATATATACCGCACCACAAACCATGATGGAAGCACAACAGGCTTATCAGAGCGGAAACTATTCACTGAGAACGGCAAAAATTGATCAACAGCGCTTATTTGTTGCCGCAGCGGGTCCTAATTTAATGATTAACTGGAAGTTTTAACGCTAAAGCTCCATAAATATCTCATCTGGCACGGCTTCTGCAGTTATACAGTAACTTCGAAATAACTGACTTATTAGGAGCTGTGTCATGATCCTTGATCGTCTCAACAGTTACATGCAAAACCAGCCTTTTAGTGCTCAAAGCAAAGCTCAAGATGCCTCAAAGACTGAGCCTGTGGGCCCTAAATCAGTTTTACCTCAGTCAGGAAAAGAGTCTCTACCCGAAGAATTACACCTTTCAAACCGTGCAACTTACTTAGAATACCTATCACAAGAATTTGACGTTACTGCACTTGATGGCGAGCAATTAAATCAACTGCAAACAAAGTTGAATGATTATGGCTTTATTGCCGCTGGCGATCTTAATGGTATGCGCTCCCTTTCATTAGCACGCCAATTAACTGAACCTAAAGAGACCATTAATGCGGTTGATCTGCTAGATAATTTCAAAGCTAAATTTGATGAACTAGAAATACCTTATAGTATGCGACAACAGGTGGATAAAATGAGTGTCGTCATTCAAAATATGGCTTCTGCTCGTCAACTTCCACAAGCCAGTAAATAGCTTATTTTTTATTAACCTTTCTAAGCAGAGCGATTACAATGGCCGCCATTAATTTTCAATGGATAGGTTTAGTCAATGGAGCATCGCTCTCTCATCAACATTCTTTTAATTGCCCTACTTTGCTTCTTACCCTGCCAAAGCTATGCCATTACCAATATTGAAAAAGAGCGCACTGCCAAATTAGAAAGTGGCTGGAATGGTCATATCCACCTTAAATTCAACAGTAAAAGTGGAAATAACGACAAGACTGATTTAGGCATTGGAAGCCATATTCGCTGGAATAATGACCCCTTTAAATGGCTAAATTGGTATAGCCGTAACTACCAACGTAATAACGGCATAACCAGCAATGATGAAACCTTTTTTCATACTCGATTAATCCATAACCACCAGCAAATAATCGCCACTGAGTATTTCCTACAATATGAAGATGCACCCTTCTCAGGGATAAAGCGACGCGCTTTAGAAGGCCTAGGATTACGCTTACGCAGCTGGTTTAAACCACAAACTGAGCTAAACCATTCTTCTGGTGAGAGCTATCAAGGCATCGGAATTTTTAGCGAGCAGATCAGAGAAGTAGATCTAGGAAAAACTCAAACTGAGCAACATTTCCGAGCAAACTTATACAGCAACTGGCTCTATCAACATTCAGGGGAGAGAGCTATTAGCACCAGCATCACCTTATATGTTCAGCCTAATTTAGCCGATAGTGAGGATGTAAAAGCGTTATTGCAAGCGCAATTATCTCTGCCTATCAATGAGCAATTACATCTACAGTGGAAGTTACAAAGCAACTGGGACAGCCGCCCGCCATCAGGTGTGAGCAAAGAAGTCCACGAAACAAATGTACAATTGAAATACAGTTTCTAGCACCCTATGCCGCATTCACGCATTAGATTGCCGCGAGGAACTCTTTTAGCCAAAATTTGGCATCTCGTTCTGGTGTTTTAGTTTCAGTCGCATCAATCGTTACTTTTGGCACTAAACATTGAGCCTGTAATTCCTTAAAACGATTTTCTACCAACTCACCTGCGCCACAAAAATTAGCATGCGAACTATCACCCAATGCAATAACACCAAACTTAATCTTTGCTAGATCGGGCAGAATCTCGCCCAGTTCATTATAAAAAGAGACTAGGTTACGTGGAATCTGACCTTTACCGGTAGAAGAAGTGCACACGATAATACCATCCCATGGCTGAGAGTTCAGAGCAGCCAAGGTAGCATTATCATCAACAACCACTGAATGGCCAGCCGTCTCGATTTGTTGCCTCAATACCTCTGCAACAGCTTTAGCAGTCCCCGTAACGGAGCCGACCCCTAAATATATATTCGCCATTCTCACCTTTCCTACAGACTACTTAAAAAACAAGATTATAAACCTTTGTTTGTATTAATGGCTGCTTGTGAGAAAAGAAGTGAAATAAAATCAGTTATTTGATTACTAAAATTCAAAAGCTTTCGCCGTTTCATATCACTCAATGTTCCATGTGCACGAGCCAATAATAATGTCTCAGCAAAATGCTCTTCAATGCAATCTACTACAGATTGCTCACCCATACCCTTGTCATCAGCCCAAGCAACAAGGCTCTTAGCGATATCTCGTGGGGAAGAATGATGAAAATTTAAGGATAGCTTCCCTTGGGCATCGATCATCTCTTCAATGAATGAAAGAAATAATGGAATGGCTTCACGCTCAACTTGAGGACCGATTAATCCAGCAGCTGCTAAAGCTGCATCAACTTCGGCCGCTATCATAAGGGTAGAAGGTAAGGTCTGAGGTTGCTTCATTGGTAAACGCCTCTAACTGCTTTAATTAATACAAGACTAGTCAAAAAAACCAAGGAAGACTAAGTGAGTAACGAAAAAACGGCAGACTCTGGATTTGATCTAGAACAATTCATTAATTTAATCGCCCAGCGACTGTTTCCCCGCTGGTATGCACGTCATGCGGTTAAAGAAATTGAACTGCCTGATATTGAAGAGATCAATCCTAAAAGCTACCTTTGCCATCGCTGGTTAAGCCTTATCAACGTACATCAAGCAGCTGCAGACAGCTTAATTACTAGTCACCAACAATGGCACTCTCTAGCAGAGCTGCTTAAAAAACTCAGTGCAGAGAATGAATATCCTCGCTCGCTATCTATTAGTGCAATTCACGGCGTTAAAGTCAGTCAGTGCGAAGAGGACTTCCCAGACCTGCTAAGCTATGGAGCTGAGCAAGCAAATCAAATTCCTCAAGAAACAGATAACGAATTCAATCGCAACATTACTCTCGCATTCCCTCAAGCCAAGCAGCCTTTTCATGTTTGCTACCGTGAGATAGATGGACGCTATTATTACCTCAATGAAGATGAGCCGCGCCATTTAGCTGCCTTATTAGTACAATGTAAAAAGCAGCAAAAAGACTACAGCCTGAGCTGCTCGATTCACGTAGAATCAATCCAAGGCCGAATGCTGGATAGGCTAAGAGCTGGATTCTGGATGTTATTAATGAAGCGTGAAAATGCCTATCAACTCTTCCAATTACTCAAACAAGCTAAGTTTGAATGTGAAATTGCTGAATTTGAATGGCGCCGCTCTGACTTAGTATTTTTTATTGCTCGTAAGAATGACCAAGGTCTTAATGAGATAATCTTTAATCTGTTAAGCAACCACAATTCCAAGCAAGTCATGGATTGGGGTCGTTTTTTGAGTCGTTCACATTTCCCCTTTCAAAACAAATGAAATAACTCCCAATACCACACCCTAAAAACGACTTCCTTGTGTAAAGTCATAAAATCGGTCATTCTGTCGCTATTTACGCCAGTAACGATTTATAGCTATAACAAGAAAAAGGATTGCCTAGGTGATTAGAGGAACCTGGAGTTTAAATGAGCCCTTAGTACCTGCCAATATTTCAGCCATTATGTTTAAAATAGGCCTAGATAAAGGTATCTCACAAGACTCATTATTAGAAAATACTCACATTGACCCTGCGGCCTTCACTGATCCCAAGGCACGATTAACCTATCAGCAGATTATTGTATTAACTGGCAATATGCTTAAGTTATGCAACGAGCCTGCTCTAGGATTAGAATTGGGTAAAGCGATTAACATCAACCAATTTGGTATGCTCGGCTATGCAATTTTAAGCTGTGCGAATTTGCGTCAAGCTCTATCATTGGGTTTGAAATACCACGTGCTGATCGACCCAGCCTTTAATTTTGAAGTGATTGAGCAAGATGAAATCACGTCTATTCGCTTAACCTCACACATACCCATCGAGAGTATCTACAACCTGCTTAGCGATGTATTTATATCAAATTTTGTCACCTTGGGTCGATACCTGACTGGCCTAGATATGATGCCAAAAACGATCAGAATAAATCGAGCTAAGCCTGATTACTACGACCAATATGATAGTTTCTTTCCAGACTGCCCTATTCAATGGGATCAACCAAGAACCGAAATTATCTTTGATAGCAGCATCTTAGATACCCCAACCACCTTAGCGGACGAAGCGACAGCGAAGATGGCTGAGTCGCAATGTGCAGAATTTTTATCACGCATGGGACCCAGAGAAGGTATTGTAGTTAAAGTTCGCCGAATACTTTTAAGTAATCCAGGCCACTTTCCACCGATTGAAACTGTTGCTAGCCATTTAGCCACCAGTACTCGAACACTGAGTCGTAGCTTGCAAGAAGTCAGCACCTCCTATCAAAAAATTCTTGATGAAGTGCGTAAAGAGATGGCGATTGAGTATTTAAAGACCTCAAATTTGCCGATTGAAGAAATTGCCGCTTTGATTGGCTACAACGACCCGTCTAATTTCCGTAAAGCCTTTAAACGCTGGACCAGCCAACCCCCTAGTTATTACCGCAATAACAAATAACTATCGATAAACCCGTAAAACGGTTATCTAAAAAAGTGCGAGTTGCTGCTCACTGACATCTGGGCAGCGACCACCAATGCCGATTAAACGTACCCCCTGAATTTCATCACTATCATGGCGTAAGCGTGCTTGCTGCAACAACTGCCTGAAAGAATCAAGACTAGGTTCTAAAAGCTGATCTGCTAGAGTCGTTTGACTAAAATCATTGAACTTAACTTTAACGAAAGGTGAAAGCCCACGATAATCAATATTGGCTTTTCTTGTACGCTCTAAGAATTTATCCCACAAGGTTTCAGCACCTTTATTTAATTCATCTGCTAAATAAAGGTCTTTCGAAAAAGTATGTTCGATACTGATCGACTTACGAGATCTTCCAAGACTTAATTCTCTCTCATCCTCACCTCGACAACGCTTATAGAGCGCAGCACCAGTACGACCAAATAGATTAACCAAGTCGAGCAAACTATAAGCTTGGGCATCAGAGCATAATACAATGCCTTTTGAAGCTAGGCGCTCAGCCGTTTTAGGGCCAATACCGGGGATTTTCCGCACTTCTAGCTGAGAGACAAATTCATCTACTTTATGTGGTTTAACGGCAAATAAACCATTTGGCTTATTCCAGTCACTGGCAATTTTGGCTAAGAATTTATTCGGTGCAGCACCCACCGAAACAGTGATTCCTACTTCGGTTTCAACTTCCGCCCTAATTCTATTACCAATATCGATAGCAGAATCGTTGGGGTCAAGCTCAAGGTAGGCCTCATCAACCGAAACCTGCTCATAAGCAATACCATAGCGCTTAATCACCGCCATTACCTGCTGAGAAACATCACGATATAGCGCCATATTGCCAGGCAATAGAATAAGTTCAGGGCATTTCTTGAGTGCTGCCGCAGTCGCCATAGCAGAATGGATACCAAACTTTCGAGCAGGATAATTACACGTAGAGATAACCCCTCGACGATCTGAATGACCGCCGATGGCAATAGGAAGCTGGCAAAGCTGAGGGTTCTCCCTCATCTCAACAGCGGCAAAAAAACAATCACAATCGATGTGTAATACTTTTCTCATACACACATAATACTGGATATATTAACAGTATCAAGAAGAAGTATTATTCTCGCTTAGAGGTTAATGCCTTAGCAGTTTGTAAGTGGCGTCTAAAATCAACTCGGCTGATTGATAATACATATCCCGCAACAATGACAGCAGACACAATAATAATTAATAACATGATGTTCGACATAGAACCTTCCTTAATTATAGTTATTTAGTTCACACTTTAAGCATAGCTCATTTTCAGACGCTAGCTCGTTACATTTTGCACTTCTAATGTTAGCCTTACTGTAATTTGAAAGGATTTGTAACCATGTCACAGTTTGAACAAGCTAAAAACGAATTTCTACAGCAGCTATCCCAAGATGATTTCCAATTTGAGACAACGCTTGCATTCATAGAACAACATTATAACTTTACCCCAAGCGCCTTTAATAATGGTGGTGTAGAAAATACTTCAGAGCAAAATCAGGGTTCTTGTAAAGTCTTTGCCGCAGCCGAGCTATTAGAATTATCTCAGCAGCAAGCACTCGCCTGTTTTGGCCAGCATTACCGCGACGTTATCGCAACTCCAGAAGTCGATAATCATCACAATCTTCGTCGAGTACTAAAAGAAGGCCTTGCCGGTATAAGCTTTGATCACTTTCCTTTAGAGCTAAAGTACAAAGCTAATGGCAGCGTTTAACTTAAAAGCAGGGTTAAACCCCATAACGACTCTGCTCATTCAAAGCAATGACCTTGCTCAGATTCAGATAGAGCTAAAAGCTAAAGTAGAACAAGCGCCTAAAATGTTTGTTCGCCTACCTTGTATTTTTGATTTTATTGAACTGAACGAAAAGATTGATCTACCCTCTCTTTATCTTACTTGCCATGAGTTTGGCATGTTGCCGATTGGCGTAAAAAACGCCCAAGATGAGCATCATGAACTTTTAGAGCAGTTGGAATTAGCAGATTTTGGTAAAGGCAATAATAAACCTACCCGAGTTAAACCAATAGCAAGCCCACCGGTTGTGGAGACGTCAGTCGCTGAAGAGCCGATAGTTGAAACACCGACAAAAGAGCCTGCTCCTGAAGTTCACGCTAGTCCTAAAACGACCGTGCATAAATTTCCAGTTCGTTCAGGTCAACAGCTTACCGCTGAAGGTGACCTCATAATTTTTGGCTTGGTGAGCACAGGTGCTGAAGTATTAGCCGGTGGTAGCATACATATTTACGGCCCTTTAAGAGGTCGAGCGCTCGCAGGTATAAAAGGTAACAACCAGGCCACCATTAGCTGCCAAGCTCTTGAGGCTGAACTCGTCGCTATTGCAGGCGAATATAAACTATTCGAAAATAGTGAATTACACACTAGTCAGGCAAGTATTATTCAACTTGACGATGGGCGCTTGAACATCGACTCGCTTTAATGAATACTGCGTTTTGCAACTTTTTGTAAGGAAAATTTCACTTTGGCTAAGATCATTGTCGTAACCTCTGGTAAAGGAGGCGTGGGTAAAACCACCACCAGTGCTGCAATTGCAACTGGTTTAGCTTTAAAAGGACAAAAAACAGTCGTCATCGACTTCGATGTAGGTCTACGTAACCTAGATTTAGTGATGGGCTGTGAACGTCGTGTTGTTTACGACTTTGTTAACGTTATTCATAAAGAAGCCAGCCTAAGACAGGCTCTGATCAAAGATAAGCGTTTAGACAACCTTTATATACTGCCAGCGTCTCAAACCCGTGATAAGGATGCACTGGATAAAGATGCCGTTGAAGCCGTATTAAACGAACTGGCTGAAGATTTTGATTACATCATTTGTGACTCTCCAGCAGGGATTGAAACAGGTGCTCAAATGGCGCTCTATTTTGCAGAAGAAGCAATTATTGTGACCAACCCTGAAGTATCATCGGTACGTGATAGCGATCGAATTCTAGGTATTCTGCAAAGTAAATCTCGCTTAGCAGAGCAAGGTAAGCGCGTAAAAGAGCACTTATTATTGACTCGCTACAACTCGACCCGTGTTGCCAGTGGTGAAATGCTGTCAGTTGAAGACGTAGAAGAAATTTTAGCCGTACCTTTATTGGGTGTCATCCCAGAATCTCAAGCGGTATTGAAAGCCTCTAACCAAGGTGTTCCCGTGATTCATGACGATGATAGTGACGCAGGCCAAGCTTATGAAGATGCCGTCGCCCGCTATCTCGGTGAAGATCGACCGCATCGTTTCCTAGAAGCCAATAAGAAAGGCTTCCTTAAACGTGTTTTTGGAGGTTAATTATGAGCTTAATGGACTATTTCCGTAAGGAACAAACAAGTACGGCCAGCATTGCTAAAGAACGATTGCAGATATTGGTTGCCCACGATCGCGTCAATAGCCGCGGCCCTGATTATTTACCTAAAATGCAGCAAGAGCTTTTAGCTGTTATTCGTAAATACATCGCCATTGCTGACGACCAAGTACAAGTGAACCTTGAGCAACAAGGCACTGCGTCAGTACTAGAACTTAATGTCATGCTGCCAGAGAACTAGATGATTGACGTAATATTAAAGCCTTGGCGACTTGCCGCTGGTACTTGGAAACAAGCGAACTGGCTGCCACGCCTTGGTTTAATGCTCACTGCAATCAGCTTCTTTTTTCTCTATCCGGGTGTGACAGAGCCTATCATGTCGATCAAAGCATCGATCAGCATGTTTGGGCTTAACAGTACAATTTTTGAAGAGACTCGCAGCATTTGGCAAACCGTCCTTAGCTTACAAGAAGCAGGCTATGCTGGCGTAGGCTTTATGGTTGTAACCTTCAGTATTATCATTCCGGTGACAAAAGGTTTATTAATCATCTGGACATGGCTAAGCCCAGTTCGCTGGCGCTGGCAGCTCATTTCAGTGATTAGCAAATGGTCAATGGCAGATGTATTTGTAGTTGCAATTCTAGTCGCATTTTTTACTGCCAAAGCTACGGCAGAATTACAATCAAGCTTGCACGATGGGTTCTATTGGTTCACCGCCTACTGCCTCACATCCATTTTTTCGGGCCAGTGTTTAGCAAGTTATGCTGACCAACAGCTGAAAAAGTAATTCGCAGCAAATTTATCAGCTATCCTGCTTTCTTGAGCTATTATTAATAGCAACTTTAAGGAAGAATTTGGATAGCTACCTCATGCAAACCATCCCGTTACACCATATTTTATTAAAGAGTTCATTGCTCGCCCAAGACATTGCTCAAGAACTGGAGTTGGGAGCCGACTTTTCTGAGCTTGCCCGCGAACACTCTGTCTGTCCTTCATCGCAGCAAGGTGGCTTTGCTGGCTACCACCAACAAGACGACTTGCCCATTAGTGTTATAACGGCACTATCACATCACGATGATCACAAGAGTTACACAGGGCCTATTGAATCTGCCCTTGGTTTTCACCTATTGAAGCCCGTAGGAGAAAAACCCAAGTTAGCGATTTCAGACCTAAATCTAAACGATTTAAAAATTGACGATCGTATTGAAGCTGACGAACCAGTAGAAGAAGCCTAATCAGCGAGATTTAAGCCTAATTTATTAGAATGTGATAAAGTCCTGTTTAACGACCCTTCTAAAGATATTAAGTTAAACGGGAGCCGCATGAGTACTGAAAATACCACACCTCTAAACTCAAAATCCTCAAACGCAGAACCCATTTATGGGGAAGGTGATAACTCCTTCAATGCGGCGGGTGGCTTTGATGGTATTAAGAAACTGGTTGATGCGTTTTATGATGCTATGGAAACCTTACCTCAAGCACATGACATTAGAGCAATGCACAGCCCTAACCTCGATGAGTCTCGTGACAAGCTCACTCGCTTTCTAACTGGCTGGTTGGGTGGCCCTAAACTATTTAGTGAGAAATATGGCCCCATTCGAATACCTGTTGCTCATCGCCATTTATCCATTGGCCCTGCTGAACGTGATGCTTGGTTAGCCTGTATGCAGATTGCTGTTGATGCTCAGCCTTATCCACAACCTTTTAGAGACTATTTAATGGCACAGCTGTATGTGCCCGCTGAACGCAGTCGCAACCAAGACTAGGCTTCAGCATCTGCTGCGAGTACTGTTTTATAACTTTTAGTCACTTGAGTGATCAACTGCTGCTTCTGCATGCTCTTTAAGCTTCGTATTAGAGACTTCACGAGGTGGGCATGTTTTTTAGTAACATAGTGATACATAGGCACTTCATAAACAGCAGGATGCAATGCAACGATATGCTTACGTAAGTGCTTACTGCCTCGCTTCAAAGCGCTGAATTCTGGTAGCAAAGCCAGATCCACTTGATTCCTCAAAATTGACTGAAACGATTTATTTACACTGTTTTTTTGAAGAGCAATCATCCCCATCATATTGCTCTGAACCAAGGGCATACCCTGCACAATCGCAATACGATTACTGAGTAAGCCAAATTCATAGCGTGTATGACTATGGGTTTCATGCACGTAAGCGAAAACTTTTAATTTCACAATCGCGATCGGAATTCGTATGTAATCATCTTTTTTGTGACGATCAGCCGGCGCAATTAATATTCCATCTCTTTTATCGCCATCTCTTTTATCACCTGTTACTGCAAGACGCTGACCATGTGAGGCTGCAATAGGGTGCCCTATACGACGGTAAGCTTCCTTCAAAATCACCTGTGCTAATTGATTGTATTCTTGATGCTGGAGGTCTTGTTGAAATTTCATCGTGGTATTGATGGAAGCACTACTGACAATACTGGCCATCATTAACCCAATACCGACTATGATAGAAAAAAACAGATCGATAAAACATTCATGCATTAAGCGGGGTAAAGGATCTGCTGTCTTAACCATGGATAACACCAATACAAGGGGTTATCTTTTACACTAGCTGCTTAACGGCTGTTCAGCCACTATAACTCTAGTGCATTTTAGACTTAACAGTTGGTTTTTTATTCAGATCCGTCATTTCGTTATGTGAACTGAAATAACGAAAGCGTTTGATAGAGCACCTCTTTTCTATTATAAGTGCTGAAAAAATTAATCCTCTCCAATATCTTCATTCCACAAGCTTGAATTCTTACTTATAAAATCTGCCATCATATCAATGCAGGTTTTATCATTGAGTACTTCTAGTATGACACCTCTATCCGTAAGCAATCCCTCTTCGCCCATAAAATTGATATTCTCTGCAATGACCACTTTAGGTATACCGTACAAGATTATGGTCCCCGAACACATGGCACAAGGGGATAGGGTCGTATACAGAACAGAATCTTTATATACCGATGCAGGTAAGCGCCCTGCATTTTCAAGAGCATCCATTTCACCATGTAAAATAGTACTGCACTGCTGAATACGGCGGTTATGACCTTGCCCTAATACTTTCCCTCGATGTACAAGCACAGAGCCGATAGGCAGCCCTCCTTCGGCTAAACCTAGCTGGGCTTCTGTAATAGCAAGTTGCATAAATTTATCCATAGCTCACCTTTCTGATTCTAATTATATTTCACTAACACTGGTTATAAGGATAGCTTCAAATCAAAAATTTTTACCAAGATCTTCATAGCTTTGAAAACCATTTCGTCCATGATTTTTAACATCATACATAGCCTCATCTGCTTGCTGGATTAGCTCATCAATATTCCTTTCGAACAAGGTTCCCATCGTCGTTCCCAAACTGACTGTTATACCTTCTAAGGCGGCAATATCACTAAAATCAAGACTGTTAATTGTTTTAATCAAGCGCTGGCAATAAGAATTCAAACCCTCAGGAGAAATATCTTGCAGAAGAATCATAAATTCTTCTCCACCAAAACGTCCTACACGATCATTCTCACGCTTAGCGGCTAATAAAACCTCTGATAAACGCTGAAGTACTTGATCACCAATACCGTGCCCGAAACGATCATTGACCTGCTTAAAATAATCGATATCAATCATAATTAAGGCTACTTTAGGTTTAATTCGAGCAAACATCTCTAGCTGCTCAACAAACGCTCGTCGATTCAAGACTCCTGTCAAACCATCTATATTGGCTAATACTTGAAGCTTATCATTGGCTTCTTCTAAAGCATCGGCTTTTTCTGCCAGCTCTGTTGTACGTTGTGCTACTCTTGCTTCAAGTTGTTTATTAGCGATAAGCAGCTGCCCACTCAAATTTTCGACTTGCTGTTTTTCTTTGACCCTTAGGTACAACATATTGACAGCCAGTGAGAAAAGAAACACCAACAACCCAAACGTAATCCACAAGCGACCACCACTTAGCCATTGGGAATACAGCGCTATGTCATGAAGGATACAAGCGCTTAAGAATAAGGCGCCACCGACAATGTAATAGCCACCTTGCCTCTTCCGTAATACGACTTTAAATAAGCTCCAACAATAAATACCAATAACAGCAACGATCATGGCTTGATACAGCATTAGCAGTTCAGTAAACCAGATGCTAGGAAGTAAAATAATAGTAAGAATAGCCGGTAAAAAGGCATACGCGACTCGACGTGCTAAAACCTTAGAAAGATCTGCAGGAAAGATATAATGCTGCCAGTAAAGTATGACAGGTGCTAGAAATAGCATAGTGAAATACATCAAGCGAACATGCAGTTGCCAATGAAGTGAACCAAGTAAATAATATAAAATTTGATTATCAGTAATACCGACCCGTACAGCAATTACCAAAGCAAACGTTGCTAATAAGGCTGTCGCCTTATCTCGACGATCAATCCAATGCTGAATGAACAAAAACAAACTTGCCAGAAGCGACAAAGCTACAACCAAAGCTTGATCAAAAGTATTAATAATATAATGCAGGCTGAGCTCTTGAAATGGGCCTATCATCGGGGTTTGCCAAGGCCCACCACTAGCATGATGAAAATTAGAGAGATGCCAAGTGATCTTACTCTCTCGGGGCAGCTCCCCAAGCTCTATCAGTTGGTTACCCGAATAGGCTTGTGTGCTTGAATAACTAACTCCAGCAATCCCCCCTTCAGCAACTAAATCATTGTTAATAAATAGACGAAAAGCGGTAGATTGTTCAGGAATAAATAAGCCCCAACGAATATCCTCCGGAAGATTACTCAGCTTAGCGGTAAAAGAAGCAAAACCTTGATCAGCATAAGCAGGACCCGCAATACTATCTTTATCCCAAGTCCCTGGTAGATCAAACCAAGGGGCTTGTAAGGACTTCCATTCCTGAGGGGCTATTTGCTGCTGCCATTGGAAAGCCCAGCGCCCTGCTAGCGGAACGGCGCCATCACCAGCGCTCCAATGTGAGAAATCAAATACTCCATCGGTTTGCTGAACAGACTTCGTATGGGCGAGTGCTAACTGACTAAAAGCACAAACACATACGATTAATAACCCTATCCTTGCGAACAATGATTGCAAGATAACTCCTTGAGTATTAATTTTTCGACATAATAACAGCTAACCCAAATTAGAAAACAAGGTGATAGCTGAAAGCTGAACAATATCAGGTATAATGGCGTGTTTTTTCATATTTTTGCAATAGTATTAGGGTCGCCTCATGAATCCAGATTTACAAAAGCTACAACCTTATCCTTTTGAAAAGCTGACAGCATTAAAAGCACAAGTTAGCCCTAATAAAAATTTACCGCATATTGCCTTATCTATTGGTGAACCTAAACATCCAGCACCCAATTTTGTTACCCAGTGCCTAAAAGACAATATATCACGTGTCGAAAACTACCCGACGACTAAAGGTTTACCTGAGCTACGTGCAACAATCGCCCAATGGTTAAAACAACGCTTTGGCTTAAGCACCCTTAGCAGTGAACAGCAGGTCGTGCCGGTTAACGGCACCCGAGAAGCTATCTTCGCCTTTACCCAAGCGGTCATCGATCGCAGTAAAAATGGCTTAGTTGTGAGCCCTAACCCCTTTTATCAAATCTACGAGGGCGCTGCGTATCTTGCAGGCGCAGAGCCTCACTTCTTACCTTGCTTAGAAGATTATGGCTTCAATCCAAATTTTGAGGCCGTTAATGATAGCGTCTGGGAGCAATGTCAGCTGTTATTCTTATGCTCTCCTGGCAATCCAACGGGAGCTGTTTTAGATCTAGAGACACTAGCAAAGCTC
>Ga0105353_1000194_pt1 | contig 37688 bp, 30 predicted proteins | sample EN1Hudsemesocosm_2_FD_83657 | JGI IMG/M metagenome (GOLD analysis project Ga0105353, IMG submission 83657) | Methane-oxidizing microbial communities from mesocosms in the Hudson Canyon - EN10B Hudson Canyon | ecosystem: Environmental > Aquatic > Marine > Cold seeps | place: Hudson Canyon...
ATCTGTTGAAAACACACCAATTAACTGATTTGCGGTTTCAGCAGGGTTAGACAAAGGACCTAATAAATTAAACAGGGTTCTAACACCCATTTCTTTACGTGGGCCAATAGCATGTTTCATGGCTCCATGGTGCTTTGGTGCAAACAAGAAACCAACGCCAATTTCATTAACAGATTGTGCAACTTGTTCCGCTGATAAATCAAGGTTTACACCAGCCGCTTCTAATACATCTGCACTACCAGAGCTACTTGAAACAGAGCGATTACCATGTTTCGCAACTTGTCCACCTGCTGCTGCTACAACAAAAGCACAGGTTGTTGAAATATTGAAAGTATTTGCGCCATCACCACCTGTTCCACAGGTATCAATAACATGTTCGCCTGAAACAGCTACTTTACTTGCAAGTTCTCGCATTACACCAGCTGCGGCAACTATTTCATCAACCGTTTCACCTTTGCAGCGTAAAGCAATAAGAAAACCTGCAATTTGAGCGTCTGTCGCACCTCCCGTCATGATGATATTCATTACATCACGCATTTCGCTGCTAGTTAAATCTTGCTTATCAAGTATTTTATTAAGCGCTTGTTGTATTTTCATGCCCAATTTAACCTTCTAAAAAGTTACGTAGCATATCGTGACCATGTTCAGTCAAAATAGATTCTGGATGGAATTGAACACCTTCAATATCCAATTCTTTATGGCGAACGCCCATAATCTCATCAATATTGCCCGACTCATCTTGAGTCCATGCTGTAATTTCCAAACAATCAGGCAATGTTTGTTGATCAATCACTAATGAATGATAACGAGTAGCTATAAATGGATTATTTAAGTTTTTAAACACACCAGAGTCATGGTGATAAACAGGTGAGGTTTTACCATGCATAATACTTTTAGCATGCACGATATTTCCACCAAAGGCATTTCCAATACTTTGATGCCCTAAACAAACACCTAAAACAGGCAGTTTTCCCGCAAACTTTAAAATAGTCTCTACAGAAATACCCGCTTCATTTGGTGTACAAGGCCCAGGGGAAATAACTATTTTATCAGGTGCTAAGGCTTCAATATCTTCAACTGTGACTTCATCATTACGAACAACGGTAACGTCCGCACCCAATTCACCAAAATACTGGACTAAGTTATAAGTAAAGGAGTCGTAATTATCGACCATGACCACTTTTACGCTCATGATTTTTCTCCTTCTAGTCCTGCTTCTGCCATTGCAACTGCGCGGAAAACAGCACGTCCTTTATTCATCGTTTCATCCCACTCATTTCTAGGAATTGAATCATAAACAATACCTGCCCCAGCTTGTATATGCAGTGTTTTATCTTTTATCACGGCTGTTCTAATAGCAATCGCAGTATCTAAATTACCTGACCAGGAAATATAGCCAACAGCCCCAGCATAAACACCACGTTTAACAGGTTCTAGTTCATCAATAATTTCCATGGCTCTAATTTTTGGTGCTCCACTTACTGTGCCTGCTGGAAAGGTTGCCGCCAACACATCAAAGGCATCTTTGCCTTCTTGTAAATCACCAATCACATTAGAAACAATATGCATCACATGGGAGTATCTTTCGATAATCATTTTATCGGTCAGTTTTACCGTGCCAATTTTAGCTACCCGTCCCGCATCATTACGCCCTAAATCAATTAGCATAAGATGTTCTGCTAATTCTTTGGGATCTGCCAGCAATTCTTTTTCTAAAGCTTTGTCTTGTTCAGGTGTTTCACCACGAGGACGCGTACCAGCAATAGGCCGAACGGTTACCGTATCATCTTCTAAACGCACTAAAATCTCTGGAGATGAACCCACAATATGGAAATCGCCTAAGTTTAAATAATACATATAAGGCGATGGGTTTAAACAACGCAAAGCTCTATATAAATTAAGTGGGCTAGCAGAATAAGGGATAGACATACGTTGTGACAGCACAACTTGCATCACATCACCAGCAACAATATATTCTTTAGCCTTTAATACAGCATCTTCAAAACCTTTCTGAGTAAAGCCTGAAATAAAATCAGCTTCATCCACTTGCTTAGGCGCAACATGAGATTCTGTTTGTGCAGGTAGGTTTCTTAGATCAGTAATGCGATCATTAAGCCTGCTTATAGCTTTTTCATAGGCATTGTTATCTGCTGGGTCTGCATGAGTTAGTAATAATACTTTTCCTGAAAGATTATCAAAAACAAGCATTTCTTCTGAGACCATCAGCAGAATATCTGGACTACCAATAGGATCATCCTTAGCTGTCGATTTTAATCGAGGTTCAATATAACCAATAGTTTCATAGCCAAAATAGCCAACTAAGCCACCATTAAACCGAGGTAAACCTTCAATATCGGGCACTTTATAACGCAGTCTAAATTCTTCAATCCATTCTAAAGGTTGAGGGTGGTTAATACTTTCCAGTATTTTACCTTCTTTTTCCAAGGTAATGTCTTGTCCAAAAATTTTAACAATTGTTTTACACGGTAAACCAATAATTGAATAACGCCCCCATTGTTCTCCACCATGTACAGACTCAAATAAATAGGAGTATGCGCCATCGGCTAATTTTAGGTAGGCACTTAATGGGGTGTCCAAATCAGCCAGAACTTCACGGCTAATGGGGATACGGTTATAGCCTTGTTGGGCATATTGCTTGAATTGTTCGGGTGTCATTACTGGTTACACTTTATTCGATTATTTTTTGGTTTTACCAATTCCTTGTATTATATCTTTTTTTACGTTTATTAATAGAGCCGTTATATCTATGGTTTTTAGGATTTAGATTAAAATTTATGAAATTAATTAGTTTTAGCTACAAAAATACAACAAACATTGGAGCCATTATCGGCAATGAAGTAGTCGATAGTAGCGGAAGTAATGATATTCCTGATGATATGATTGAGTTTTTAACGGCAGGTGCTTCAGCTAAAAAAGCAATGCAAGTATTGATGGATAGTGGAGATAGTCGTATTCCTATTGCTGGTGTTAAAGTGCTCGCGCCTATACCAAGGCCAGGTAAATTTTTAGGGATCAGTTTAAATTATGCTGATCATATTTCTGAAACCAAATTAGAAAGGCCTGAATATCCTACATTTTTTACCAAACAAAGTACTTGTGTTATTGCTAATGGAGAAGCCATTCATCGCCCAATAGTTTCTGAAAAAGTAGATTATGAGGGTGAATTAGCATTTGTGATTGGCAAGCGTTGTAAAAACGTTCCACTTGAACATGCGCATAAAGTTATTGCGGGCTACACCATTGTTAATGATGTTTCTGTACGTGATTGGCAAATACGCTCACCCACCTGGATGCTTGGGAAATCATTTGATACGCATGGGCCAATGGGGCCTTACTTAGTTACCGCTGATGAAATAGCTGACCCTCATAATTTAGACCTTAAAACATGGATTGATGATGAGTTACGTCAAAACTCAAATACCAAAAATATGATTTTTAATTGTTATGAAATGATTGAGTATTTGTCTAAAGCAATGACATTAGAACCAGGCGATGTTATTTCAACAGGTACACCCAGTGGTGTTGGGGTAAAAATGAAACCTCGTGGCTATATGAAACCAGGTCAAACAGCAAAAATTGAAATCGAAAATATTGGCACTCTGAGTAATCCAGTTATTGAAGAACCTTTTGAGAGTCTATTTTGAGAGACCTCGGCTTATATATACATATTCCTTGGTGTATAAAAAAATGTCCATATTGTGATTTTAATTCTCATGCTGTTAATGCTGAAACACCTGAAAAGCAATATATTGAAACGTTATTAAAAGATTTAGAACAAGACTTAAAATTACTTAAAGAAAAAAGAGTCATTAACAGTATATTCATTGGGGGAGGAACACCCAGTTTATTTTCTGCAAATAGTTTTGATATCTTATTGACGGGGATTTCTAAATTAATTCCACTAAAAGATAATTTAGAAATTACTCTGGAAGCTAACCCCGGCACTTTTGAAAGTCAAAAATTTGCAGATTATAGGTCTGTCGGTATTAATCGGCTCTCTATTGGGATACAAAGTTTTAATAATCAGCATTTAAAAGAACTAGGTCGCGTGCATTCTGCTGAAGAAGCCATTACAGCTGTTGAAATAGCTCATCAAGCAGGGTTTGATAATTTTAATCTTGATTTGATGTTTGGTTTACCGTCTCAAAGTAATGCGGAAATGCTTAATGATGCGCAAACAGCAATTAAGTTACAGCCTAGTCATATTTCCTTTTATCAGCTCACGCTTGAGCCAAATACATATTTTCATAAGTTTCCTCCCAAATTACCAGAAAGTGATGATATTTATATAGGGCAGCGCCAAGCTCAACAAGCATTAGCCGATGCAGGCTTTATTCAATATGAAATCTCAGCTTATGCAAAAAATAATATCCAGTGTCAGCATAATCTAAATTACTGGCAATTTGGTGATTATCTGGGGATTGGAGCTGGAGCACATGGCAAACTCAATTTAGCCCAACCGGATAACATTGTACGTACGATGAAGCATAAAAAACCTGAGCAATACTTACAGGACTATCATGCCATGCTCACCACAATCCAAGCCTCTGACTTATCTCTAGAATATGTAATGAACCAGTTGCGTTTAACAGCAGGGTTTAATTTAAAGCATTACCCATTAGTAACTGGGCTTGATATAAGCTCTTTACAACCCGCTTTAGCCGAATGTTTAACCGAAGGTTTATTAATAAAACAATCAGACCAAATTCTTTGCTCAGAAAAAGGCTGGGACTTCCTTGATCACATTTTAGAAAAATTTATACCCTGATTTATTGTGCACATAGTAAAATTACAGTCATCTATGATTTGGAAATGACAGTATGCTTGATTATCAAAAAGAATTTATTCAATATGCCCTAGATTGCGGTGTATTAAAATTTGGTGAGTTTAAATTAAAATCAGGACGTACCAGTCCTTATTTTTTTAACACAGGATTATTTAATACAGGAGCCATGCTTGGCAAACTAGGACAGTTTTATGCGCAAACCTTAATCGAATCAAAAGTCGCCGTTGATATGCTCTATGGTCCTGCATATAAAGGTATCCCTCTTGTTAGTACTGCATCTATTGCTTATTCTCAACTCAAACAGGATATTCCTTATGCTTTTAACCGTAAAGAAGCAAAAGATCATGGGGAAGGCGGCGTTATTGTTGGAACACCTTTACAAGGCAATGTTTTGATTCTTGATGATGTGATTACTGCTGGCACTTCTGTCCGTGAGTCTGTTGAAATTATTAATCAGGCCACTGCTACACCTGCAGGTGTATTAATTGCTTTAGATAGACAAGAAAGGGGTGAAAATGAGAAATCAGCAGTACAGGAAGTCAGCGAGCGCTTTAATATGCCTGTTATATCTATTATTTCTTTAACTCAAATTATTGAGTTTTTAGAATTGACTGGCAATTCAAATGAACATCTTGAAATTATAAAAGCCTACCGTTTAAAGTATGGTATCTAATTTTTCTACCAAAATAAATTAAGCTATCAGTATTTTATTTTTAGTCTACAATTAGCTTCATATAGCTAAAGGGTATAAATAACCTAAGGAATAGTATTTTCTTAACCGTTATAACTAACCCATTTTTGATAAGAACGAATTTTTCACTAAAACAGCACCATATCATAGGTTTGCCATGAGTAAGTTGGAATTTAAAGATCAGTTGCATGAATATGCGAAATGGCGTGAAAACTTGATACAAGCAATTGAGATGTATCAAGAGTGGCGTATCCGTTATAAAATGAGTGACGCTCAAAGTACTGATACTATTCTGAATATATTGAATGGTCTACAAAATGATAGGGTAACCCTTGCTTTTGCAGCTGAATTTTCTCGGGGCAAAACAGAATTAATCAATTCCTTATTTTTTGCTGAAACAGGTGTGCGCTTACTTCCATCTTCACCGGGCCGTACTACTATGTGCCCTGCAGAAATATTCCATGACCCTGAAGGTAGCTATATTCGACTGTTAAATATAGAAAGTCGATTAGAAGATATTTCTTTAATGGAATATAAACAAAACCCTGATAGCTGGACTCAAATTGACTTAGATTGTGATTCACCCTCACAAATGCAAAAAGCTTTTAAAGAGTTAGTTGCAACCAAAAATGTAGATAAAAACACAGCAGACAAACTGGGTCTGTGGAATGAGCGTGAAGCGGCTGAGCAAGGCATTATTGACCCTGAAAATGTTGAAATCCCTTGTTGGCGACATGCACTCATTAGTTTTCCTCATCCCTTGTTAAAAGAAGGCTTATCAATTCTTGATACACCAGGGCTCAATGCATTAGGAACTGAACCTGAGCTTACTTTAACTCTACTTCCAAGCGCACAAGCTATTATCTTTGTTTTAGCGGCCGATACTGGCGTAACTAAGAGCGACTTAGAAATGTGGAAAAACCATGTTTGTAACTCTCGAGGTAACAACAAACAAGGCTTAGCGGTCGTAATGAATAAAATTGATTCAATGTGGGACGACCTGGCTGGTGAGGATGGCTACGAAGAATCTATTCAAAAACAGATTAAAACCTCTGCTTCAATTCTAAAGTTAAGTGAAGATGTTATTTTCCCTGTTTCGGCAAAACAAGCCTTACTAGCAAAAGTAAAATCAGATGATGACTTATTGGAAAGAAGTCGATTATCAAAACTTGAAAACTACCTGTCTACCAATATATTAGAGCAACGCCGCAATATTCTTATTGAAACAGTCAACAAAGATATAGGGTATTTAATTACCGAGTCTTTTAATTTCACAAAAACAAAATTAGCTAATGCGACTGAGCAGTTAGATGAGTTTAAAAAAGTTGATTTTGATAACGCTGAAATGACTGGCAAATTGATGGCAGAAACGCGAGACAGACAGAATGCATATATGGCTAATGTCGAGAACTTTCAAGCTAGCCGAAAAGTATTTGCCGTTCAAGCAAAAATGTTAATCGATTCTTTTTCTAAAGACAAGATTGATACGATCATTTCAGCAACAAAACAAGACATGTCCAAAAGCTTAACCACTTATGGAATGAAGCAAAACATCCGAAAATTATTTGATGACCTTCGAGACTTACTGCAAGACTCCGTGGACATCACCAATGAAACTCGCCGCTTAGTTAAAGCCATTCATATTAAATTTCAGGATGAGCATGGCTTCAAAAAAATTGAACCTCAACTTTTTTCTATTAAAGAATACCAATTTGAATTAGAACAAGTTTTTGAAGAAGGTGAGCTTTTTAGAAGTAGTGCAAAAACGACAATGACAGAACAAAGCATGGTTGTTAATAAACTATATAGCACGCTAATTGCTAAAGCCCGTCATATTCTTAGACAAGCTCACAGTGATGCTGCAACATGGAGTAACAGCGTATTAACACCGCTGATGCATCAACTTAAAGATCACAAAAAACAAATTGAAAGCCGCCTGAAAATGCTTAGAAAAATAAGCGAATCAAAAGGCGCTGTTGCAGAAAGTATTGCCAACCTTGAAGCAGAATTAGAGCCGCTTAAAAAACAACGAACAGAACTAGCTATGATTATTAAGGCTGTTCATATAAATGAAAGTCCTTAGGATTCTAAGATTAACTAGTAGGGGGCTTAAAACTCCCCCTGCTAAATCTTTTTAAAAATCAAGTCCCATACGCCGTGCCCCAAGCGGATGCCACGATTTTCAAATTTGGTAAGCGGCCTGTATTCAGGTCTTTCACAAAAACCGCTATTATTCCCTGTATTAACTAATTTTCCACTAGCAGCCAAAGTTTTTAGCATTTCATTTGCATAATGCTCCCAATCTGTTGCCGCATGAAAATACCCATTGACTGCTAATTTTTTATTGAGTAAATCAATAAAGCTAGGGCGAACAATTCGACGCTTATGGTGTTTTCTTTTATGCCAAGGATCGGGGAAAAATAAATGTACACCTTGAATAAAGTGATCAGGTATTTTTTGTTCTAAAACTTCAATGGCATCATGATGATAAATTTTAACATTGCCAATACCTTTTTCTTCAAGAAGTAACATTAAATGAGCAACTCCTGGCCTGTGCACTTCAATACCCAAATAATTTAAATTGGGATTTTCTTGAGCCATTGCAGCTAAGCTGCTGCCATTTCCAAAACCTATTTCTACTATTAAAGGCGATTCTCGTTCAAAAACCTGGGTAAAATCATAAGCTTTAGTAGGGTTTAAGCAGTATTTATCCCAAATAGTATCAATAGCTTTTTGTTGCCCCGCAGTAGCGCGACCTTGGCGGCGAGCAAAACTAAGGATCCTTGGGTGGGGTTCTTTTTCAATAGAGGTCATTAGTGCGAAATATTACTTATTTGATTAATTGCGCGGTGGAGGGGCGAGTCTGTTGTTAAGGCTATCTTTTAAAATTATCTATTTTGGGGGCTATTACTCTATGCCACACAAAATACAGCATATTTTTACTAAGTTCCCATGCAAGGCATGGGAACAGAACAATATCTTTTATTTTTAAAAGAACAGCCCATCAACGGGAGAGGATGCTGAAGCAAAGCGTTTTTTAGGCATCCGTCCTGCTAAATAGGCCTCTCGACCAGCTTGAATACCTTTTTTCATTGCCGAAGCCATTAAAACAGGGTCTTTTGCTGCAGCAATCGCTGTATTCATCAATACACCACCACAACCTAGCTCCATCGCAAGTGCCGCATCAGAAGCAGTACCTACGCCCGCATCGACTAAAATAGGAATATTCGCATTTTCAACAATCGTTAAAATATTATAAGGATTACGAATACCTAAACCAGATCCAATAGGCGCTGCCAGAGGCATCACTGCAACACATCCAATATCTTCTAAACGTTTTGCCGCAATAGGGTCATCATTGGTATAAACCATGACATCAAAACCATCTTTAACCAAAACTTCAGCAGCAATCAACGTTTCTGCTACATCAGGAAATAAAGTTTTTTGATCAGCTAAGACTTCTAACTTGACTAATTTATGGCCACCAAGTAACTCTCGCCCTAAACGACATGTTCTTAAAGCATCTTCAACGGTATAACAGCCCGCGGTATTCGGTAAAATAGTATATTTATCAGGTGAGATAACATCTAATAAGTTTGGCTCATCTGGGTTTTGACCTATATTACTGCGTCGAATGGCAACCGTCACAATTTCTGCACCACTTGCTTCAATAGCAAGCTGCGTTTCTTTCATATCTTTATATTTGCCAGTCCCAACCAATAGGCGCGAGCTAAATTGTTGTCCTGCTATAGTAAAGAAATCATCCTGTCCGCCACCAATGGCCTGTACAATCTCTAACGTATCATTTGCAGATATTGCTTTCTCGGCATACTGATTAAAGGGTAAGATTTCTTTGTTTAATTCAATAGCAATGCGTTTCCCTGTTAAATCCAAGTCCGCTACTACATCAGCAACGGTAGTATTATCGCCGTATTCACGACTATCGCCATTTACACTTATTTTCATGATTTTTCCAGAATTAATGTTTTACTGATCTACGGGTTTTTACCGCCGCTGCCAAGCCATCGAGTAGAACTCGCGTATCATCCCAGCCTAAACAAGCATCGGTAATACTCTGTCCATAGGTAAGTTCTTGCCCCTCAACTGTATCTTGTCGACCAGCTTTAAGGTGACTTTCAACCATAACACCCATAATACGATTGTCACCATGACTAATTTGCTCACCTACGTCATCCCCAACAACTAATTGACGCTGACATTGTTTCAAGCTATTAGCATGACTAAAATCAATCATAATATTCTGTGGTAGTCCTGATTTTTCAAGTCCTTCTGCGACCTTTTCAACATTGACAGCATCATAGTTTGGCTCGTCATTTCCACCACGTAAAATAATATGAGCATCTTCATTTCCAGTGGTAGAAAAGATGGCAGAATTACCTTGTTTGGTAACGGATAAAAAATGGTGTGGATTCATTGCAGATTTAATTGCATCAATAGCAACACCAATTCCACCATCTGTTGCATTTTTAAACCCAACAGGACAAGATAAGCCTGAAGCTAATTCTCTATGAACTTGACTTTCTGTTGTTCTTGCCCCAATAGCACCCCATGAGATTAAATCAGAAAGGTATTGAGGGGTTATTAAATCTAAATATTCGGTTGCAGCAGGGATACCAAAGCCATTTAGGTCTAGTAATAATTGACGGGCAACTCTTAAACCTTTATTGATATTAAAACTTGCATTAATATCAGGGTCATTAATGAGACCTTTCCAGCCAACCGTTGTACGAGGCTTTTCAAAATAAACTCGCATAATGATGACTAAATCATCTTTAAGCTCATCTTTTGCTTTTTTTAGTAGCCCAGCATATTCTTTAGCCGCTTTTGTATCATGAATAGAGCAGGGACCAACAATAACAACCAATCGGTCATCTTCGCCAGATAAAATATTATGAATATCATTCCTAGCATGCAAAATTGTATCTGCAGCGACTTTGGTCATTGGAATTTCTTCATGAACCTGAACGGGTGGAACAACTTCTTTAGTCGCACTAATTCTTAAGTCATCGGTATTAAATTTAGTTTGCATGCTCATTACTGATAAACGCTTATTGACTATTTTATAAAGCCAGCTATTTTAACCGTTTTACCCCTATGCGTGTAATTTATATCCTTAGATATACTTTACGTGGTCACGGATGCGGAATTTATAGCGAGTTGTTTTTTGTCGATAGCATGGCGCTGAAATGGACGTATAGCAAGCTACGCAACCTTATTTTAGAACACTGTCTATCGGCAAAAATCGCCCGATAGAAAACCGCAGTCGTGACCGCATGAGGTATGAGCAAACAGGTGCTTCCCAAGCCAAGAGCAATGCCTTACTACAAATAATGGTATAGTATTATTCCGAAAAATAACTACAATCAACTAATTTTGTATGCTTAGCTTTATTTTCGTTTACTTAAACTAGCTTCAACTTCTATAAAACATAACAAAGCCAACTGAAATAGTTGAGCTATTTAGATTTAATAAGGAATATTATGTCCCTTTCTGGTCATTCCCTTCGGAATTTCATTTTCGTTATCTGTAGTTTAGCAACGTCCTCTGCCTATTCAGGACATTTAAATTCAGCTATTAATATTGAAACAGCAATTAATAGCACATCTATCAAATCACAAAAAAAGATTGATAATTTAAGCGATAAAACTAGAAAAATGTTGAATCAGTATCGCACTGCTAGCCATCAAACTGAAACCCTGACAATATACAACCAACATTTAAATGAACTTGTTCGCTCCCAAGAACAAGAAAAAATTTCATTAAAAGAGCAACTAAAGGAAATTGAAACAACTCAACGTGAAATTGTGCCTTTAATTCTACGTATGCTTAATAGTTTAGAAAAGTTTGTTAATTTAGATTTACCTTTTTTACCTGAAGAGCGCTCACAACGCATTAGTAAATTAAAACAAATGATTCTAAGAGCTGATGTAACAAATGCTGAAAAATATAGGCGTATTTTAGAAGCTTATCAAATTGAGAATGACTACGGAAATACGATTGAAGCATACCGATCAGACCTCACTCTTGAAGGGACAACGAGTTCAGTTGATTTCTTACGCCTCGGCCGTGTCGCTTTGTATTACCAACGATTTGATGGTAGCGAGACTGGTTATTGGAATAAAGAGAAAAATCAATGGCTCCCCTTATCGAATGATTTTCGTCATGCCATTCGCAATGGTCTGCGTATTGCACGTAAAGAAAGCGCACCCAATTTATTAACCCTCCCTATTCCTGCTGCGGAGGCGGGGCAATGAAAAATATCATTTTCATCTTCATCTCTTTTTTTGCAATACAAACAGCTTTTGCAGAACACCTTAATTTAGATCAGTTACTCAAAGAGGTTAAAAATTCACAAGGCATTGAAGCAAAAATAAATAAAACCAGAGAAGCTGAATTTTTAACAAAAAAAAACCAACAGCAAGCTCTATTAAAATCTGCTCTCGCCACTCTTGCTAAGCAAGAAAAAACGAGCCGTCAATTAAAAACACATTTAGATAATAATGAAGAGCAACTAAGTTCATTAGAAACGGAATTAAAAAATAAAAGTGGCGTTCTAGGCGAATTATTTGGTGTTGCAAGGCAAGCCGCTGGTGATTTAAAGGCTGACTTAGAGCATTCTTTGGTTTCTGCACAGTTCCCTAATCGGGACGAAAAATTAAATGCCATAACACAAAGTAAAGCATTACCAACAATAGAACAACTTGAATCATTATGGTTTACTTTACAACATGAAATGACTGAATCAGGGAAAGTTGTTTACTACAATACTCAAGTAGAACAGGCTTCAGGCAAACCGCATAATGCAAAAGTCATTCGGATAGGTACATTTAATACTCTGGCTAATGGTGAATACCTTCAATACTCGGCAGAAACCAGTCGATTAACCCACCTTGCCCGCCAACCAGAAAACAAGTATTTATCACTTGCAAATACATTTTCAGAAACCTCTTCAGGCTCTTCAGCTCTTGGAATAGACCCTACCCGCGGCGTTATTTTAAGTATGTTAATTCAAGCGCCTGATACTGTTGAACGTATCCAGCAGGGTGGCCTGATTGGTTATATTATTTTAACATTGGGAGCAGTTGGCTTTCTTTATGCCATTATTCGTTTAATATCCCTAACGATGACTGGCAACAAAATGAATACTCAAATCCAGTCTTCAGATGTCGATAAAAATAACCCATTAGGTCGTGTTTTTATTGCTGCTGAACAGGATCAAACAAATAATACGGATAATTTAGAGCTCATTTTAGATGAAGCAATTACGCGAGAAATTCCTATTTTAGAAAAAGGACTTTCAATGATTAAACTGTTAGCTGCAGTTGCTCCATTATTAGGCCTTTTAGGCACAGTTACGGGTATGATCGGAACCTTTCAATCTATCAGTTTATTTGGCACTGGCGACCCAAAACTGATGGCCAGCGGTATATCTCAAGCACTAGTCACCACCATGCTTGGCCTCTGTGTTGCTATTCCTTTATTATTTTTACATAGTTTAGTTTCTTCACGTAGTCGCACTTTGATTCAAATTTTAGATGAACAAACTGCTGGCTTAATTAGTAAACGAATAGCAAAATAAAACAAACTTTTATGTCATTATTTGATTCTTTACAACAATTTCTAAACACTGGGGGAAATGTTCTCTGGGTTATTTTAGGCATTTCAATTTGCTTATGGAGCTTAATTGTCGAAAGGTTTATTTATTTTAAACTTACTTACCCCACACACAGATCTATCTATCTATCTACATGGGAGCAACAAGTAAACAAAAATTCCCAGCAAGCACTCTATATTAGGAAAGGTATTATTTCTGAAGCTAAAATCAGCATGAATAAAACTGTCCCAATCATTAAAATGCTAGTCGCTTTATGCCCTTTATTAGGCCTGCTAGGTACTGTGACGGGTATGATTCACGTTTTTGATGTTATGGCTATTACGGGAACCGGCAATGCTAGAGCAATGGCATCAGGTGTTTCTCAAGCAACCATTCCTACCATGGCTGGAATGGTCATTGCGATTGCAGGGCTTTATTTCAGCAAGCTAATAGAACAACGTGTGAGTGATGAGTCACATCATTTAACTGATTTACTACAATATAACTAATACTATGCGCCATAGAAATAATCGTTCTAATAGCGAACAAACAGCTGATATTGATATGACTCCCATGCTGGATATTGTATTCATTATGCTAATTTTCTTTATAGTCACCACCTCTTTTGTTAAAGAATCTGGCATTGATGTTAATCGTCCTACCGCTCAAACAGCCACAAGAAAAGAGCAAGGAAATATCATTGTTGCCATTAAACCCAATGGTGATGTCTGGATAGATAAAAGACAAGTTGATATTCGTGCAGTTAGAGCAAATGTATCTAGACTACATGCAGAGCAACCTTTAGGTGCAGTTGTTATTGCTGCGGATAAAGACACTAAAGTAAAGATCTTAACTCAAGTCATGGATCAGATCCGTTTAGCAGGCATTATGAACGCATCAATAGCAACTGAAACCGAATCAAAGTGAAAACTTTCTTTATTTCAATCATCTCTGGTTTTATTATTTCATTCGCCTTATTTTGGTTAATGCAATCTATGATTAGCAATAATCAACAGAGCTTTAAAAAAACCTCTAATTTGCAGATGACGGAGTTTGTTCGTTTAAAACGAGAAACAACGCTGCAAATGAAAGAGAGACAAGTACCGGATAAACCAAAACCAGAGAAGCGTCCACCTCCCCCTAAAATGCAGATGCAACAGGTACATGTAACTCAAAACAATATGCCAAAAATGGATATGCCTAATTTGGATATTCCACTACAAACTAATTCTTTTAATGGTTCAGCTATTCAAGGCGTACAAATAGGTACGGGAGGAATAAGCACCAATGTTATTCCTTTAGTCCGTATTCCACCTCGATATCCCATGAGAGCAGCCAACCGTAGAATAGAAGGTTGGGTTAAAGTTGAATTTACAATTACAGAAAAAGGAACCGTCAAAGATGCTGTAGTGGTTGATGCTCAACCCAGCAAAGTTTTTAATAGGGCCGCATTACAAGCCATTAAGCGCTGGAAATTTAAAGCCAGAATTATAGCTGGCGAAGCATTTGAGCAACGCGCAATCCAAGTATTACAATTTAAATTATCAAAATAATGCGATTACTCATCCTAATTTTATCTGCTTTAATGCTATCCCCTGTATTAGCAGAGGACAATAAAAAAGAAAAGTCACCGACCGTATCTCCTTGGCTATACAAAAAATTACAAAAAACAGACCAACTGATCGCAAAAAAATCATATACCCAAGCGGAACAAAAATTAAAAGCAATTTTGCCCGATGCAAAAGAAAAAAGTTACGAAAAAACTGTTATTTTACGTAGCTTATCCTCTGTTTATGCATTAAAAGGTCAATATAAAAAAGCCGCCTCAATGCTAGCCAAAGCTGTGGCTTTAAAGACGTTACAAAAAAAACAAGAGCAACAGGCCATTTTAAACTTAGGTCAACTGTATATGGCAGCAGAACAATATTCCAAAGCGATTCAAGTTTTGGAACCCTGGCTGGTTAATAACTCAACACCCAACGCTGAAATTAGCGCATTAACAGCTAATGCATACGCTCAATTAAAACAATATCGCAAAGCATTACCTTTCATAAAAAAAGCAATTGCAAAAAGCAAAAATCCAGATGAATCATGGTACCAACTTAACCTCGCTTTATATTATGAGTTAGATAACTATCACTCAGCTGCAAAGTTATTACAAACGATGATTACGATGTACCCTGATAAAAAGGAATACTGGTCTCAACTAAGCTCAATTTATCAACAACTAAAACAGTTTAAAAAAGCAACTTCAATAAAACATTTAGCTTATAAAAAAGGGTTTATAACATCAGAAAAAGAGCTTTTAGAACTTGTTAATCTATTTTTATATATTAACGCACCCTATAAATCAGCTCATCTTCTAGAGCAATCCATTACAAACAAAAAAGTTAAATACAGTTCAACAAATTGGGAAAGTTTAGCTCATGCATGGACGCTAGCTAAAGAATATGAACGCGCGATTAAAGCATTGGAAATTGCATCAAGCCTAAGCAGTAGGGGCGGTTTATACCAAAGACTTGGTCAAATATACGTGGAACAAGAACGTTGGGAAGAGGCTATTCAATCATTCAACAAAGCTTTAAGTAAAGGCAATCTGAAAAACACAGGAGCAACTTATTTATTACTGGGTATGAGTTATTACGAAAGCCAGAATAACAAACAAGCTAAAAAAGCCTTTTTAAAAGCAAAGCAGTATAATAAAAACAGGAATGCCGCCAAACAATGGTTAGAATTTATTAAAGCTCCTAAACGTACACTGTAATTTTATTAATCTAAAAGTTGTTCGGCTCTATTTCAGCGTTAACAACTTTGAGATTAATTAAAATATGAACACTTACCCGACAACAGCATTCAATTCAGAATCTTCATAAACTCGAGTTTTCTTCCAGCCTACAAACTTATCTTCAATGAATTGCAAGTCCCAATCAATTGAATGCTCATAGCAACTTCTAAATAATCTAGCCGTTCTAAAAGCATGTAACTCATCATCTGCTGTTACCGTTTCAACATTACCCACTTGAAATGTTTTATTTTTAGATTTTCTATCTTTCACCCAAAAAACGGTGTAGCAAAGGTAACTTTTATCTTTTCTATGATCGTATTTTATCGTCCTAGATACCCCTGTAACCCCCGTAGTTGATTTGTTTTTAGGTGGTTTTAAAAATCGTGTTCGACTGCCTTTTAAAACAACCAACATTTGGTCACGCCAGGTAATAGCTGCCTGTAAAGACTTGTTTCTATTTCCCCATAATTTATGAGAAAAATATCGACTGCTTTCTTTACCACGTCGGACAATGCGTACTTGATAACCAAATGCATCGGGTTCTGTAATATGTTTATTTTTTGCCATTGTTGCTTCTCCCCCTCGAGTATTCTTTACTTTAAATGATATTTTAAGATAAAAAAAGCCACTTATACTGTCAGACTGCATTCAAAGTCAGTCGCCTCTATTTATCAACAAAAATATTTTTAAGTTAGCCTACAAAATAAATAACCTATAAAAGAGATACACCTTTGTTGTTATTTTCGTAGGATAATGACTACAAATTATGGTCAATGTTTGAATAAAGATCAAGTTTTTTAGTATTTAAATTGCGCTAATACCCAGTATTTTAGTGTAGAATACCTCAAACACACTCTGCAAAATGATTTGCACCGTGTCTAACCCATTGTTTTTTAAACGTTATTTGGAGATAATAAATGAGCGTATTAGTAGGCAAGCAAGCCCCTGACTTTACAGTTCCTGCAGTATTGGCTGACGGTGAAATTGTTGATTCTTTCAGTTTTTCTGATGCAACAAGTGGAAAATATGCTGTCGTATTTTTCTACCCTTTAGACTTTACTTTCGTCTGTCCTAGTGAGCTAATCGCATTAGATCACCGCATGGATGAATTTAAAAAACGCGGCGTAGAAGTTATTGCCGTCTCAATTGATTCTCACTTCACTCACAACGCATGGCGTAACACTGCAATTAATGATGGTGGTATTGGCCAGGTTAATTACACAATGGCCGCGGATATTAACCACCAAATCTGTAAAGATTATGATGTTGAAGCTGAAGTTCCTGCCGTTGCATACCGTGGTAGCTTTTTGATTGATAAAACAGGTATGGTTCGTCACCAAGTAGTTAATGATCTACCTTTAGGTCGTAACATTGATGAAATGATTCGTATGGTTGATGCATTACAATTCCACGAAGAGCACGGTGAAGTTTGCCCAGCAGGCTGGACTCAAGGTGATTCAGGCATGGATGCAAGCCCAACAGGCGTTGCTGATTACCTAAGCAAAAATGCTGACGAATTGTAAGAAATAGTTTCTAACTATATTTTACATATCCATCACTCGATGGATACTTAAGGCGGAAGGTATTTGATACCAACCGCCTTTTTTATGCTTCATTTCATACTATCTATTACCCCATCCTGATACTGCTTTCTTCCCTGAAGCAACGACTCTACCTGATTAGCATCTTTAATAAGCTTTGAAATATTCCCTATAGGTACCGTTGTTGGACTTAATGCCGGATTATTGCTTCTTTTATCTATACTGGTAGCTTGATCAGAATGGGAAGGTAAAATAGTTATTCCCTTAATCTGTGTCAATTTTCCTTTTTTATCTGCACCTTGCCGATCAGAATAATGCACCACTCCATTTTCATCGCGCCATTTAAATACTTCAAGTTCATCTTTAGATGTCTTTCCAGCCCCCTCTAATACAGTGCCCTTATTTGTTAACGCCTCAATTTTAGGTAGTGAGAGTTCAGGCACTTTAAGGCTATTTAACGTTATTAAAGCCTCACCATTTTGTTTTTTAATAACAAAAGGAGCTGCACAAGCAAGAACTAACATCAGCCCTAATAATTTAATAAAAATATTCATCTGTGCACCTTAAAATTAAAAAAAAAAGATTTGAGAACGTGTATGGAATAACTTCCCGAAATTATAATGTAGGAGCGTCCGCCAATGCCGTTAAGATAAGAAAAATGTAGGCTGGATTAGCGATAGCGTAATCCAGCAAGCCTTTGAAAAACGGTGGATAACGCTGTCGAGACTGTGAAAGTATTGGCTTTTCGCCCCCCTCTTTGGAAAAGAGGGGTTGGGGGAGATTTTATTAAAAAAATAAAGCCTTTATTATCAATGACTTTGTTTTTTATAAATCCCCCTCTATCCCCCTTTTCCAAAGGGGGAAGTCAAAAGCAGAATACTTTCACAGTCTCTGTCGCTAATCCATCCTACAAAAGGACTCCTCCCCTTAACTTAATGACATTGGAGCGGTCCGCCCTCGGCGCAAATAAAATCGGCTCTTCATTTAATTAAAACCATCGTGCCGAGGGCGGACGCTCCTACTTGATTTGATATGGGGTATACTTTAATAAGATAGTCGATAAATTGTTGCACGTGTATATCTAACAGTTTTATTTACGCCTCAGCAATTGCTCCTACATTGCTCTACTTACCCACATCCATGTGGGTATCAACCCAACCGTTTCCCTTAAGGGAACAGAAGCTACATTCGAAAACTTATGGAACGAGTAATCCAACAATTTTTCCCGATTTTATCCTGTTTAAAAAACTATACCAGACAAGACTTTAATGGTGATTTTTTTGCAGGAATTATTACTGCAATTCTGTTAGTTCCTCAGGGCATCGCCTATGCCATGTTGGCAGGTTTACCAGCTCAAGTGGGTTTATATGCCAGTATTTTTCCACCAGTTATTTATGCTTTTTTAGGCAGTAGCAAAACTTTATCTGTTGGCCCTGTTTCGATTGCCGCAATTATGATTGCAAGTGCGTTGTCATCCTCCGAAGTCGCGGCCTTTGGCTCCCCCATTGAAAATTCCATTATTTTAGCGGCAGAAGGTGGCTTAATTTTATTACTCATGTCTTTACTTCGTATGGGTGGATTAGTTAATTTTATCAGCCACCCCGTCCTTACTGGGTTTACCAGTGGTGCGGCCATCCTTATTGTATTAAGTCAAATCCCACATTTATTTGGCTTATCTGCTTTCACATGTGAATTAGATTTAGTTTGTTATCAAAATTATTTTCAACAGCTTAATAAAATCACTTTGGCACTGGGGTTACTGAGTTTATTTTTTTTGGTTTTATTTTCATTCCCAGTCAAAACCCTGCTGAACAAATTAAAAGTAAAACAAACAATAATTACAGCAATCAGCCGGTCAGCGCCTTTATTAGCCATCATTATTACCACAGGACTTGTTTCAATTTATCAACTTTCTGAACAATATCAGGTCACCATAGTTGGAAATATCCAAGCAGGCTTGCCTACTATTAGTTTTGCCTTTATCCAAAATTTTACGCAATGGAAAGCCCTACTCCCTAGTGCTTCATTTATTGCCATTATTGCCTATGTCGAAAGTGTCGCCATTGCAAAAGTAACCGCTAATTTACGTAACCAAACAATAAACCCAAACCAGGAATTAGTTGCTTTAGGTGCGGCCAATCTTGCCAGTGCTTTTTCTGGCGGTATGTCTGTTGCAGGTGGATTTAGTCGAACCATGGTTAATTTTTCTGCAGGAGCTCGCACTCAAGTCTCCATGTTAATTGCAGTTCTGCTGTTAAGTTGTGTCGTCCTTTTTTTTAATGATCAATTTACTTATATTCCTAAATCAACATTAGCAGTCATTATTATTGTAGCGATTACCCCACTTATAAAACTGCGAGGCATTATTAGCACTTGGAAATATGAAAAGTCCGACGGCATGGCTGAAACAATTACTCTATTAGGTGTGCTAATTTTAGGGATTGAAGAAGGTATCGCCTTAGGCGTTTTAATTACCATTTTGTGTTATCTTCGCCGAACCAGTCACCCTCATATTGCCGTGGTAGGCCGTATGACAAATACCGATTATTTTAGGAATATTAAGCGACACCAAGTCGAAACCTGGAAAGATTTACTGCTGATTAGAATTGATGAAAATATCAGTTTTGCCAATGTTAGCTATATCATTCATTTTATAGAAGAAGAATGCATCCATAATGCAGACCTAAAACATGTTGTATTGATTTTTTCTTCGGTAAGCCATATTGATAAAACGGCATTTGAAGCACTAGAAAATTTAATCCATTCTTTAAAACATAGAGATATTTTACTTAATCTTACCGAAGTAAAAGGCCCTGTCATGGATAAATTACAGCAAACTGATTTTTTCAATCAATTAACCCCAGGTCAAGTATTTATTCAAACGATTGAAGCAGTTGAAACCTTAAATACAATTAATCATTCATCAAAGTAATGCCAACATCTATAAATAATTTCAATCCTGTTTCGACAGAACTTTTTAAAGCTATCAACCTTATTGAAGCAAGCGCAGGCACAGGTAAAACTTATGCCATTGCCATGCTGGTTTTGCGTTTTGTAGTAGAAAAAGAACTCGATATTAAGCAAATTCTTGTTGTTACATTCACCAAAGCCGCCACCGAAGAACTTAAAGATAGAATTAGAGCGCGCCTAACCGAAACTCGCCAGGCCATAATTGGGAATAAAATAGATATTGACCCCACAATATTACAATGGCTAGAAACGTTAAATATACAAGAAGACGATGTTGTACAACGATTAAACCACGCCTTACTAGATATTGATCAGGCAGGCATTTTTACTATTCATGGTTTTTGCCAACGTATTTTGGCTGAACATGCACTGGAAAGCGGCCAGTTATTTGATTCTGAATTAACCGATGATGTTAGCAGTATTAAACAAGCTTGCTCAGATGACTTTTGGCGTAAGCAAATTTACCAAAGATCAGTCTGGGAAGTGTCTTTACTGACCTCGCAATATAAAAACCCAGACCAATTACTCGCCAGTGCTGACTATATCTCGGCAGAATTAACGGTTTACCCAGATTATCAAGACCTCAATCAAACATTAATTGAGCTTAAACAACAGATAGAAAATAACTCTCAAACCATTAAATTTGCTTTAAACCTGATCGAACAACAACTGGATGAAGGAAAATTTAAAAAAACCTTTAATGCATCCTTTAAACAACACAGTCAAAACTTAATTCAGTGGCTCAATGAGGAAAGCACCTTATCGCCTGACTTTTCCATATTGACGGAAAAAGGTTTAATTAGCGCTTTAAATGGGGTTAAATTTAAAACCAGTAAAGCCAAACCTCTTTCAAGTGACGAGCAAAAATCTGATTACATTGCATCACTCAAGATCGACTTTTCACTGTTTGAAAAAATTGATCATGCCGTAAAGAATATTAGCCTAACTTTTAGACGCGCCTTGCTTGAAACGTTACGAGAAGATATAGATAAACGCCTACAGCAACTTAATGTTTTATCTTTTGATACTTTAATCAACCGTTTTTCTGAAGCTTTACAATATGAAAAAGGTTTGCAATTACAGCAAGAAATCCAGCGACGTTTTCATGCCGCGTTAATTGATGAATTTCAAGATACAGACCAAAACCAATGGTTTATATTCTCCAAACTATTTAATTCTCCTGAACATTATTTATACCTTATTGGCGACCCTAAGCAGGCGATTTATAAATTTAGAGGCGCAGATATCAATTCTTATTTTTCCGCACAAGAACAAGCCCAGCATTTATTTACCCTAGGCAGTAATTGGCGCTCACACCCTCAATTAGTCAACGGTGTGAATACATTATTTGCCAGAGAACAGCCTTTTTATGCAGAAAACCCTGAATTCATACCTGTTACTGCAGCAATAAGCGACAAACAAGGTTCAGTTACTCAACATGGAGAGACTATCCCTCCCTTGGTTTTATGGCAATTAAACAATAATGAAGAGGGTTATTGGTCATCTGGAAAAGCCGCCAATGAAATTAAAATAGCCACTGTTAATGAAATACTGGCACTCCTTAGCCCAGAATTTAAGATCGAAAAAGAGGATAAACAAACACAAGTTATTCCCAAAGACATCGCCATATTAGTCAGAAGCAATCCACAGGCAAGAGACTTTCAGCACGCTTTAAATAACGTAGGTATTGCTGCAGTCATTAACAGTAAAGAATCCGTTTTTTCATCAATGGAAGCGCTTAATCTATTGACGTTATTGCAGGCGATTGCCCAGCCTAGTCACAATCATTTACTAAAACAGTCCTTAACACTTGATTGGTTTAACCTGAATGGTCAACAGCTCTACCAGACTCTTAATGATGAACTGGTTATGGATGGATGGTTATCTCGCTTTTTAGATTATCAGCAAAGCTGGCAAAAAAATGGCTTTATGGGGATGATGCAGCAACTGCTTAGCAATGAAAAAGTATTGCCACACTTATCAAAAAACCAACTAGCAGAACGACGCATTACTAACTTACAACATTGCATAGAGCTGGTGCAGCAAGCAGTGATTGATGAGCATCTTGGTATTAATAAGACACTGGATTGGCTACAGAATAATATAACTCAAGCGGCTCATAAAGCCGCAAGTTCCGATGATCAGCAGCTGCGTTTAGAAAGTGATGAAGATGCCGTAAAAATAATCACCATGCATGGCTCTAAAGGACTGGAATTTCCTATCGTGTTTTGTCCTTTTTTATGGCAACGGGGGATGCAATTAAAAAAAGAACAAAATGTAATCAAATGTTATCAAAATAATAATATGATTGCTGATTTAGGCTCCCCTTTATTTGAGCAGCACCGAGAAATAGCTTTAGATGAAGAGCTCGCTGAAGATTTAAGAGTATTTTATGTTGCAATCACACGCGCTAAATTTAGATGTTACCTTAACTGGGCTGATGTGCGTAGCAAGGATAAAGCAAATGAATCAGCCATGGCTTATTTATTTGCTTTTTCAGCAGATGACTTTAACCAACAGCAACAAAAATTTAAAGATTATCATCATCAAGCCCCCTCAACTTTTGCTTATCAGTTAATCGAAACAGATCAAAATATTAGCGATTATTACCAAGCGTCAAAGAGTGATGATCAGCTAAATTTCAAACAAAGACAGCGTCTTCTTTATACTCCTTGGCAGATGAGTAGTTACACCGCTTTATCTAGCTTAAGCATTCATGATGCACCTGAATTACCAGATGATAAAGCAAGAGAAGAAATTTTAGTCAACTGGTCTGAATCAACCTATTCAGAGCTCCCTCGTGGAGCTCAAACAGGAAATGTTATTCATGATTTATTAGAAAACATTCCCTTTTATATATTGGCTGAAGAGAATGATATTAGCCAGCAACGGGATAAATCATGTCAACGTTATAGCGTAAAAACCATAGTGCCTGAACAAATCGACCTGTTACTCAAAAACACAGTTAATACACCGCTTTCAAAAAATGACGACGACTTTTGTCTAAAAAACCTGAATAACAAGCAGTGTTTAAAAGAAATGCCTTTTTACCTTTCTATGCAAACTCTGGATGCAAGCCAAATAAATAGCATTTTAAAAGCTGAGCCCAGTTATCAACCCTTATCCAAGAAAACACTCAGTGGTTATTTAACGGGGTTTATTGATTTAATTTGTCAGTATAAAGAGCAATATTATGTGATTGATTATAAATCAAATAGCCTAGAATCTTATGAACAAGAGCATTTAATTAAATCAATGTCCGAACATAATTACGGTTTGCAGTACTGGATTTATACCTTGGTTTTACATCTGTATCTAAAAAATAAATTACCCAATTACAGTTATGAAAAACATATTGGAGGAGTGAAATACTTATTTGTCAGAGGTATGGATAAAAGCAAAGGTAATCAAGGGGTATATCAAATAAAACCAGAATTTAGCAAAATACAACAATTAGAAATGCTATTTTTAAACTAAACCTAGCTTTATATTTGGCAGTAATGACGACTAGTTAAAAAATAACTACATTCCATTAAATTCATTTATTTTTATATATAATTATAAGCCCAAGCAAACCGTGTTATATCGCTTATTCTGTTGAGCCATATAGCCCATATTCATCATCACTATCGCCTTTTTATGTTGTTTTTTAGCATTTTACAACAAACCAAAAGAGTATTTAGCAATTAAAGTGCCATGCTTAGCGGCATTTTGTCACGCGTCAAAATGCCACATTTTCAATCCCATCTCTGCTGGATAAACTGTACCCAACTCTTGTATGCAACCTCTTCTTTTAAGCGGTTTTAGAGTTTATCAAATCCTTCCTCTCATGCGGCCCCATGGCCGCATTTTTTTTGGAGACAGCCATGCAACGTAATTACAATCCTGATTATTCACCTTTCCAGCCCGTTAATGATTTAACACAACAGACAGCTTTCCATGAAGCAGGGCATGCAGCCAGCATTTATTTAGGTAATAAAGAAAAAAAATTACCTGCTGTATTTTTTCAAATCCAAATTCAAAATACTGATGATACCAATGCTATTAATATCGCAAAAGTTATTGATGGTCAGCTTATTCAAAATATGCCTATTGCAGGTCTTGATAATTTTCAATCACTCTCAAAATTAGAACAACTTAACTACCAATCAGCATACGAAGCCGATGTGGTTAATCTGTTAGTAGGGCCTTTAGCTGAAGCCAAATTTGTATCAATAAGAGATGACGAAGCTTTTAACTTTAATCTAATCAATACTCATGCCTTAAATTACTATGGTGGCTCATCTGATGTAAAAAAAGCTTATGCTTATTTAGAATATTTTGTTCCATCAAAAACTGAACGTGAAATAAAAATGATGGAATTATTCTCACAAGCGTTTCAGTTTATTGAAGCACCAGGTAACTGGAAATATATTTTAAATTTAGCGCATTATATTTTACAAAGTGAAAATGACATTATTTCTTGCGAAGAAGCGATTGAAGTTTTTGAGAAGTGTTAAATAAACCTATTGCGCCTGATTTTTAACGATAGAAGACAGAGAAAAAAGTAAGCAAGTTGGCGAAGACAATGTATTCACCCCCAAGAATATTTTAGAATAGATTATCCACAACTTGCTCAACTTTTATACTTATCAAGCAACTTTCCTACAGCTGAGTAAGTAGATACCCCCCCCTTAAGCCACTATAAAATGTAGGAGCACCACCCTCTACGTGATTATTAATTTCATTCAACTACACTAACAATTAAGTACTTCTTATTTTTGGTACTCCCCCTTGACAATAAGGTTCACTTTAAATGGAACAGTTAACCGACTTAAAAGCCATTCTACATTCCAAACGGGCAAATATTTACTATCTGGATAAATGTCGTGTTATGCAAAAAGATGGTCGTGTACTTTACCTTACCGAGGCAGATACAGAAAAACAATACTGGAATATCCCCATTGCCAATACTACCGTTGTTTTATTAGGTACAGGCACATCAATTACTCAAGCCGCAGTCAGAATGCTAGCATCAGCAGGTGTATTAATTGGTTTTAGTGGCAGTGGAGGAACGCCACTTATTGCGGCCAACGAAATAGAATGGCTATCCCCGCAAAGTGAATACCGCCCAACTGAATATGTACAAGGCTGGATGGCCTTCTGGTTTGAACAGGACAAACGCCTTAAAGTAGCCAAACAATTCCAGCAGCAACGTATCCAATATATGCAAAAAGTCTGGAGCAAAGATCGAGACCTAAAAAATGAAGGATTCACAACAGAAGATGAAAAAATAAAACAGGCGCTTAATTTATTTGCCTCAGAAATAGAAGCCTGCCCCAATGTGAAAAACTTACTCTTAGTCGAAGCAAAACTTACCAAATCTCTGTATAAAATAGCCGCTAATCACACCAAACAAAAAGACTTTGTACGACAGCATGACAGTATTGACGATGCCAATGCCTTTTTAAATCACGGTAATTATTTAGCCTATGGACTCGCCGCCACCACGCTTTGGGTACTAGGTATTCCCCATGGATTTGCCGTGATGCATGGTAAAACCAGACGGGGTGCGCTAGTGTTTGACGTGGCTGATTTAATTAAAGATACGCTTATACTGCCCTGGGCGTTTATCTGTGCCAAAGAGCAAGCCACCGAGCAGGAATTTAGGCAGCAATGTTTACAGAATTTCACCCAACATAAAGCACTGGATTTTATGTTTGATGCGGTTAAGAAAGCTAGTCAGGAAGGTAAAGACTTATGATGGTCACCTTTGTTTCTCAATGTGAGCATAAAGCACTGAATAGAACCCGGCGTGTATTAGATGCTTTTGCCAATAGAATTGGAAGCCGTACCTGGCAAACAGTGATTACTGATGAAGGTTTGCAGGCGGTGAAGAAGCTATTAAGAAAATCAGCGACTAAAAACACAGCTGTTTCTTGTCATTGGATTAGGAGTCGTAGTCGGAGTGATTTGGTTTGGCTAGTGGGAAATCGGGATAAATTTAATGCCGATGGTTATGTTCCAGTTAATTGGACGCAAAAACAAATAGTAAATACGCAGTATGAAAATGACTGGAAATACCTACCTGTTATAAAAGCCTTAACCGCTATTTCAGCTCTCTTTCATGACTGGGGTAAAGCTTCAAAATTATTTCAAGAAAAACTAAAGCCTAATAGTAAATACAAATATAAAGGCGACCCTCTTCGTCATGAATGGATTTCTTGTTTATTGCTTAATGCATTGATTCAACAGGGGCATACTGAAACTGACTCAGACTGGTTGTCTACTCTAATGGATGGAAATATCGATGAAAGCCAGCTAAAAAACAATATTACTCCAGATACAATAAACCCCTTAGATCAATTGCCAATGACAGCTAAATTAGTAGCATGGCTTATTGTTTCACATCATCGACTGCCTCTCACTAAAGACGACTGGCGGAATGAAGCTGCAAACGATATTGATGATATTTTAAAAAGAATTACCCAAGAATGGGGCTATGAAAACAAGCATGATGAAGCTGAATATCTAAAACGGGTAAATGCCTGTTTTGAATTTCCCAATGGCTTAATCAGTCAATCAACAAAATGGCTTAGCCAAGTAAAAAAGTGGGCAAAGAAATTACATGCCTGCCAACCTTTGATTGAAACAGCCATGCAAGACGGTAGCTTTCGGCTGATATTACATCATTCAAGATTATGTTTAATGCTAGGTGATCATAATTATTCTTCAAAAGATGCTGATGCTGGCTGGAAAGATGTTATAGGACTTTATGCTAATACGGATAATGACAACAATTTTAAACAAAAATTGGATGAGCATTTATTCGGTGTAGCCAAACAAGCGTTAGATAATGCGCATAAATTGCCTCAGTTTGAAACTGAACTACCCACAGCAAATGATATAAAAGGGCTAAGAACAGTAACCCCCGCCGCTTTTCGCTGGCAAAATAAAGCTGTTAATAAAATAGCACAATGGAAAGAAGCACAATCCCAAGAGGTAAAAGGCTTTTTTGCCGTTAATATGGCAAGCACAGGCTGTGGTAAGACATACGCTAATGCCAAAGTGATGCAAGCCTTATCACCTACGGGGAAAAGCTTGCGCTACATTCTCGCATTAGGGCTAAGAACCCTAACACTACAAACAGGTGATGAATATCGTAACCGAATAGGTTTAGACAATTCTGAATTAGCTGTTTTAATCGGATCAAAAGCCGTAGCTGATTTACACAATCAAGCAAAAACAGAAGAAGATCAATTTTCGAGCGAGTCTAGCGGTTCAGAATCAGAAGAATCATTACTAGATGAAGCGATTGATTATGATTGCAATATAGCAAAAGAAGGTCTTGCTACCGTTTTACGCAAAGAGAAAGACCGAAAGTTTTTATACGCGCCTGTATTAGCCTGCACAATAGACCATATCATGGCCGCAACAGAAACCAAACGCGGAGGACGCTATATTTTACCTAGTTTACGCTTAATGTCCTCTGATTTGGTCATTGATGAAATTGATGATTTTACAGGTTCCGACTTAATAGCTATCGGTCGATTAATTCATTTGGTGGGCATGTTAGGTCGAAAAGTGATGATTTCATCCGCCACTATTCCCCCTGATTTAGCAGAAGGCTATTTCAATGCCTATAAAAAAGGCTGGCAGCTTTATTGCCTAAGCCGTGATGTAAATAATAGTATTGGCTGTGCCTGGATAGATGAATTTAAAACCGAAGTAACGACTATCAATAGCCAGAGCAGTGAAAAGGCGATTAAAAATTACCAGCTTCACCATACTCAGTTTATTAACAAACGGGTGGAAAAGTTAAAACAACAAGTTGCTAAACGTAAAGCGAAAATTATTCCTTGCCTGTTAAATAAGCAGGATGATTCTGCTGAAAGCAAACAACAACAGTATTTTTCCTATATTCAGCAAGCTATTATTGATAAACACACTCATCAACATACAATTGATGAAAGAACAGGAAAAGTCGTTTCTTTTGGGGTAGTAAGAATAGCGAATATCACCCCTTGTATTGCGTTAACTCGATATTTATTAAATGCTGAATATTCTAAAGAAATTAGCGTAAAAGTAATGGCCTATCATAGCCAGCAAGTTTTGTTATTACGGCATGAGCAAGAAAAGCATTTAGATAGGGTTCTTAAACGTAAAGAAGAAAAAGATGAGCAACCCCGAGCGTTTTCAAATCCAGTGATTCGCCGACACCTTGACCAAAGCAAGACTCAAAATATTATTTTTATACTGGTAGCAACCCCTGTAGAAGAAGTCGGACGTGACCATGATTTTGACTGGGCGATAGTCGAACCCTCCTCTTATCGCTCCATTATTCAATTAGCAGGTCGTGTACGCAGACATCGTACTTCTGAAGTTACAGGTATCAATATGGGCATCCTGCAATATAACTGGAAAGCATACAAAGCGAATGATGAGCAGGGTGAGAAATATTTTACTCGCCCAGGTTATGAAACTGGCAAAGCTTTACCCACTCATGATTTAACAAAGTTAATTGATGAACAACAGCTTTTATTGAATGTTAATGCTATTCCAAGGATAAAAACCCCAACGCAACCCACCATGCAATTCTTGGCCAGATTAGAACATAATGCAATACGTGGTGATCTTTCTAGCTACCAAAGTGTTGGCGCTAATACATTACAAGGGTACTTAACTGAGACATGGTATTTAACCGCCTTACCCCAACAGCTAAATTCCTTTCGTAAAAGTGAGCCTAGCATCAATTTATTTTTAACTTACGATGAAGACAAAGACAATTGTTATTTTGCAGAAAAAAATGATCAAGGTCAGCCTATTAATCGTGAGCTTGCGCTTCGAATAGAGCACGACAAGCTTTCTGAAAAGGAGCAAGAAAACCTTTGGCTGGTTAGAGATTATTTAACTTTATTAGAAACTTATGCGGAGCAAAAAGAAATCAGTAAAAAACGTATTTCTTTGCGTTTTGGGGAATTAAATCTGAGAGAGAGTGAAAAGGCTAAGTATAACGATCAGTTTGGTATGGTCATTATTTAATATAAAAGAGCAATTAAAATAAAAGCTTTAAACCAATGGAAGTGGAGATAGCGATAAGATAACCGATCATCCACTTTAAAAGTAGCAAATCTCTTTTAACATCCTCTAATTCACTACGATGCTCAATAAGAGCCGATGATGCTTTTTCTGCCATTTCAGGTTAAACCCCAGCTGAAATAAATGCATCATAAACGTCTTTAACAATTGTTGTCATCGGTATATCTCCAGATAAAACCAAATAATAGATTTAATCATACACTATAAGTGCTTAAGTATAAGGTTAAACCGTCTTATTTGGCTAAATAAAAAGTTGAAAATGTGAGTAATAGCTTTTAATCACAAATGTTTTGTAGGCTACCTGTACGGCAGTGAATAATTTAGTTAATTGATATATTTCTAAGCTACCTCTTCGGTAGGCCTATAGTATATAATTATCTTAGTTAATTTATATAGGATTGTTTAAATGTTTTTTTAGGAGTATGCTTTCAATACCATCTGCAAGCTAAGGCTAAAAGCAAACCAACACTAGGTTACAAAGCGTTATTAAAAAATTTAAAGGAGTAAAAATATGCTAGACCCTGCCATTTCAAGTTTCTTTACGGATAGAAAAGAAGCATAGTTAAAAAAGAAACTAAAAGTTTCAATGCAAGAAGATGAGGTTAAAACATTACAAATAGAATGTGAAGCTATCTTTTCATTAGAGGAGTGGTTACCAAATGCCGCAAAACGAGCAGGACAAATATCTATGTCAACTCATCCTTGTACCTATAGTCACCCCAGTGCCAGAAAAAACAAAAATGGGTATGTCAGCTCCGTTATTGCCACTGTTGAAGCTAACTGTGATGGCTTTTTAAAAACAGGGAATGTGGTTGCAGAAACGGATGCTTTGGGTAATGCGGCTGCATTAGATGTGTATAAATTTCTAACTTTGCAAATGACAGATGGCCAGCAACTTATTACACATATTCAACAAGATTCATCTCTTGCCGTTACAACGTTGAAGGTTAACTCCATAGCTTACCAAACATTAAAAGATGGTTTTTTAGCGATGATCGACGCAGGTGGAAAGAGTATTACCAGCTCCAAAATAAAACAAGTTTTTTTCCCTGTAGAAAATGATTATCATCAATTATCAATACTCTCGAATTCAGGTTTAATTTATAAACTACGAAAGCGTTTAGATGATTTGCGGTTTTCTGATGAGGTTAAGGTTTTACGGGAGATTAAGCGAAAAAATGAGTTTAGTGAACAAGGTTTCTCAGAAATATACAATTTAACGACCATTGGCTACGGTGGAACTAAACCGCAAAACATTAGTGTATTGAATAATCAACATGGAGGTAAAGCTCATTTATTAATGAGTATGCCCCCCTCCTTGATAAAAAGAGATATTTCTTTTCCTACCTCAGATTTTTTTACACAATCTATTCATTATTCTCAATGTAAAGGTGCTTTTTTAAAGCTACATCAACTTTATATTAGAAATGATAATAACAGGCATCTTCGAGAAACAAGAGACCAATGTTATCAAGCAATTATTGATCATATTATTAACACAATGTGGAATATCCGCTTAATTTCCTCTGAACAATATTTTTCTAAACACAGCCGTCTGAATCAGAATCAAAAAAAATGGTTGCTTGATGAATATAAAACATTCAGAGAAGAAGACGATGCTTGGGTTGATTCTATTTTAGAGTCAATCACTCAATTTATTTTTCATGGATATGAAAAAATACTGGGCAAAAAAGCTATAAAATTTGCCGAGAATGAATACCAGCAGATGGCTAAAATTGTAGCAAATAACAAGGAGGCTTTAAGATGAGTAGTGAGATCAAAAGTTTAATATTAATTCCACATATTAAAGTCCATAATGCGAATGCTCTTTCTAGCCCCTATACCATAGGTTTTCCTGCAATGACAGCATGGCTAGGCGCAAGCCATGCTCTGCAAAGAAAACTTAATCAAACAGGGTTTGAACAATTAAAATTTAATGCTACAGCTGTCATAAGTCATCAATTTAATTTACAAACTCATAGAGGGGTAGGTGATTATGTCCATTCTATTATTGGTACAGGTAATCCATTAGAGCCTAAAGCAGAAAAGGGAAAACCTGATGGAAATGCTGTTCGCCCCTCTTTTATTGAAGAAGCGCGTTGTCATTTAGAGGTTTCATTATTGATAGATTGTTCTGGTATTAATAAGGATGACGAACAGCAGTTACTAGACCAAATCACCCATATATTGCACGCTAATATGAAAATAGCAGGGGGAGATATTTTAAATTTCCAGCCCCCAAGTACTATCAAAATAGCGGAAGGTGAGGAAAAAGAATTGCGTAGCTTAACGCGTCAATTAACGCCTGGCTATGCCATTATTGAGCGTAGAGAGCTGATGCAGCAGGCAATGGAAAATGGGGCTGATGCGCTAGATACCTTACTTGATTATTTGGCAGTACACCAGCGTTGTGAACAAGATGACAAGGGTAATATCAACTGGATAGCAGAGAGAAAAACCAAAGGCTGGATTGTACCCATTGCCACAGGGTTTCATGGTATTACCGCGTTAGGGCAGGCAAAAAATCAACGAGATCCCAATACGCCTCACCGTTTTGCTGAAAGCATTGTTACTTTGGGTGAATTTAAAATGGTACATCGTATTAAATCAATTACCGAAATTCTTTGGCATTATCAGGTAGAGATGGACAACAATCTTTACTTATGCCAACACAAGACAAAATCATCGACTGGAAATTCTCTAGAAGATGAATTATCTGAACTATTTATTTAAGGAAAAAGGAAAATATCATGGCTAAAAAAGAAAATATCGCATCCGTATTGGCATTCGAGAAAAAATTAGTCCCATCGGACGGCTACTTATATGGAACAAAATGGAATGATAGAGCAAATGAAACAGCACTTAAATTGATTGAAAAATCAGTGCGAGGCACCATATCAAATCGATTAAAAAAAGCGACTCAAGATGACCCAGCAAAGCTAAATAACGAAGTAAAAAATGCTAATCTTCAAACGGTCGATGTTTGTGCTTTAGGGGTTGAGCAAGATACTTTAAAACTACACTTCACCTTAAAAGTATTGGGAGGGGTACAACAGCCCTCTGCTTGTAATAACGCACTTTTTAAACAAAGCTACACCACAGCGGTAACAGATTATATCGAAAGAGAAAACTTTACCGAACTAGGTCGTAGATATGCCATAAACTTAGCAAATGCACGGTTTTTATGGCGAAATAGAGTGGGTGCAGAAAATATAGAAGTGCAGATTAAAGCCTTAAATAAAGACAGTGAACAACAATGGACGTTTGATGCAACAAGCTTTAGCACCCGAGAATTTCAATCTGATGATAAAAATGTAAATTCACTTGGCGATAGAATTGCTCAAGCCCTAGCAAGTACAGATGATTTTTTAATGCTAGAAATTAATTGCTACGCACAAACAGGAAAAGCTCAAGAAGTTTATCCCAGTGAAGAATTAGTGCTTGATAAAGGCAAGGGAAATAAAAGTAAAATCCTATATCAAGTGAATAATATAGCGGCATTACATTCACAAAAAATAGGCAATGCCTTACGCAGTATTGATACTTGGTATCCTGAATTTGATGATGTAGATTCTAGTGCAGGCCCTATTGCCATAGAACCTTATGGCGCGGTCACCAATTTAGGCAAAGCCTACCGTACCCCCAAAGATAAACAGGATTTTTATACTTTTTTTGATAATTTTGCCCGAGGTGGAAAACTAGGCCGTATTGAAGATGAGCATTATGTGATGGCAACTTTAGTACGCGGTGGTGTTTTTGGAGAGAGTGATAAATAGAGGTTAAGATGAAATATTATATAGATATAACCTTGTTACCTGATGCAGAAGCCAATTTAGGTTTTTTGTGGCAAAAGGTCTATCAACAAGTTCATTTAGCCTTGGTTGAAAACAAAATAGCAGAAAATCAATCGGCTATTGCTGTTTCCTTCCCAAAATACAGGGATAAACAATTTCCACTAGGCGATAAATTACGCTTATTTGCCAATGAACAAATACAGTTAGAACAATTGGATATTGGTCGATGGCTCAATCGCTTAACTGACTATAGCCACTACACATCAATAAAACAGGTACCAACATCCATTAAGCAATATGCATGTTTTAAAAGGAAACAGGTTGATACAAATATCCACAGACTAGCGAAAAGGCGCGCTCAACGTAAAGGCGAAACATTAGAACAAGCATTAACGCATCTTGAAGGTTTTTCTGATAAAGAAACAAAGCTCCCTTTTATTAATATGCACAGCCTAACAACAGAAAATCAATTTAGGTTTTTTATTGAACAAATAGTTTCTGATAAATCCGAAGCAGGGGATTTTAATTGTTATGGACTCAGTAAAAAGGGGAATATCCCTTTATTTTAAGATTTAAACCTATTTTGACCTTTATTTTTTACGCTCTTTAACAATATATAAAAATCAAATAGTTACAACAAACTTAAAAACAAAGGGTAAAAGCTCTGTTTTATCGCTAAGTTTTTGTTGTAACTATTTTTTTATGCGTTAAACTTGGGTTCACTGCCGTACAGGCAGCTTAGAAAAGCACTGAGCTGGATGAGTTAATTGAGCAGTTGTTCACTGCCGTACAGGCAGCTTAGAAATTCACGAATTACCGCCATCAGCTCCTGTTGAGGTTCACTGCCGTACAGGCAGCTTAGAAAAAGATGATGACCAGCGCAGTGAATCATTTGTATGTTCACTGCCGTACAGGCAGCTTAGAAAGTTGTGGGTACTGATAATCCGAATTTTACCGCGTTCACTGCCGTACAGGCAGCTTAGAAAACCCATCGAAAAACACGACTAATATAATTGACGTTCACTGCCGTACAGGCAGCTTAGAAAAAATTGAGCCTATAACTTTGTCTTCTATTGAAGTTCACTGCCGTACAGGCAGCTTAGAAACTCAGTCTCGAGTGATTTTATGACTATGCCGTGTTCACTGCCGTACAGGCAGCTTAGAAAAGTCGGGATCATCAACCACTGCCCCTGTAATAGTTCACTGCCGTACAGGCAGCTTAAAAAGTTTGTACTAAGGTCTAAGAATATTAAACGATGGCTCTATACAATTCACAGGTTTATAAAAAAACCAGTAAACCCTTAAGTTATTCTTATTGGTAGGAGGGAGCCTATTGGCCGCGAGCAAAATAAGATCAAGAGCGGTCGCGGCCAATAGGCCCCTCCTACTTCTAGCGATAATTTTGTTAAATAGGACTAACTTGTGATTTGTTAATTACTCTTTATTAAAATAGAGCTTTACTCATTTTTATTCTCTATCTTTATGTTTTCCACATAAATTTCATTTACGGCTTCTGTCACTCGCCCTTTTACTGATTTAAAGTCATAGCCTGACTTTGTTAGCATTAAGCCTCGATTAGCCATCATGACTCCCATAATAATCACTAAAACACCTGAAACTCTGACTAAATCGTGAATGGTATTTCTGGACATTAAATTTGCGAAAAATCCAAAACCTAGTAAAGGGCCTAATGTACCTAGTCCAAAGAAAAATAATAACTTTGCTCCTTCTTCTGGGCTTCCTGTTCCTGCTGCCATAATATACATGGCTTGCAATGGGCCACAGCCTAATAAAAACCCTGTTAATAGGCCTATCATTATTGGACTGCGTTGAGTTTTAATGTTGCTGTTCACTTCTTTAGTAAAGGCTTTGGGTAGCCTTAAAGTAAAAGAGCGTAGCGACGGCGTTAAGTCCAACATTTTCAGGCCATAGATCAACAAGAATAGACTGGCAAAAATAGCGGCTATTCCTCGCATATGAGAGGTGATGGTGATAGCTGCGCCAAGTAAGCCAAAAGCTGCGCCAATCGCTGAATAAGAAGCTGTTTTACCAAAGCCATAGGCTAAATGCGATAAAACGGTCCGAACTTTTGACATGGGGCGATTGGAATAACTAATCACAAAACTGCCACACATGCCTATACAGTGAAACCCTGTTAAAAAACCTATGGTAAACAGCATGACATGGCTCATTTGGGCATTTAGTTGTGGGATTAGCTCTGGCATCATGCTTTTCCCCCAGAATGCAATGCCACCAATTAAGATGAGTAAGACTATAAAAATAAGGCTATGCAAAAAATATGATTTCTTTTTAGGTTCGTCCTGATCTATGTCGTAGCCTTTTTTTTCAATCGCTTGTTGAAAGTCTTTTTCTTCAACAACATTGTCATAAAATTCAACCGTTAGGTTTTTTTTAACATAATCAGCTTTAACTTTAATAATACCTGGCAAGATTAATATGGCATCTTCAATAGACTGCTCACATCCTGTGCATTGCATTCCTTTAATTTTTAATTCTATTTTTTTTACAATCATAAGCTCTCATGGTAATTATCTTAGTAATGCGCTGTATCATCCTTTTAAACGTTAGCATATCAAGTTTTACGGGGTAAACAACACATTTGATTAGGCCGATGGGAGCTGTTTAAATATTTTTTCAGCTCAAATGCCCTATTAATGAATTAGAATAAGGGAATATTACAAAAAACTAATTGATAAATATCAATAGGTACAAACTCTTGTCCTCAAACACAGAGCTCTTTTAAAATAGCTTCTTTACCAAACAAGACTTTTATTTTTTATACACCGTTCATCAGATCCCAATTAATAAGCAATGAAACCTAAAGCAATAAACCAAGCCTGGAATGGAACAGAAAAATGTCAACTTTGCCCTATTCGCGATTTAGTCTTATTTGCTGATCTTAAACAAGAAGACTTTAATTTCTTTCACTTTCCCATCAAAGAACTTGAATTTAAAGCAGGGGAAACTATTTACAAACAAAATGACACTATAAATTTTGTTTATACCATCCGCTCTGGCTTGGTAAAGCTTGTTCATTATTTGCCTAATGGTAATTACAGAATTACTCGCCTATTACGTCAGGGTGACTTGGCAGGTATCGAAGCATTAAATGGCGCTGACTTTTTACAGCAGGCTATTGCTATGAAAAATACATCTATTTGCAGAATACCTGTCCAAAATATTGATCAATTAAATAGTCATTCAACTCACTTATATTCTCAATTAACAGCACGTTGGCAAAAAGTACAAAGTGATGCGGATATATGGCTTTCTCAGCTCACTATGGGAAGCTCTAAACATCGCGTTGCTAATTTATTACTTTATTTAGCAAGTAATAGTCATTCTGAAGGTTCATTTTTTTTACCTTGCAGAGAAGACATTGGTGCTTTATTAGCGATAACAACAGAAACGGCAAGTCGAGTTATTGCTGAATTTAACCGAACTGGCTTTTTGGAAAGCCATAAGAATAGCGCAAAAATCCATCCCTCTAAACTTAATCTAGCCTAAACAATGTTTCCAACCATGAAATCAGATAAAATCCTTTTAGTTCTACTCTTCATTATCCAATCGTCTTTTGTCTTTGCCATTGAGCAAGCCTCCGAGGAAAGGCTGGATGAAGTGGCTACAAAGGGCATGTCCGTTATGCCATTTAATTTAGAAAAAACTTTACATGTTTTTACTAAAACAGAGCAGGGCGGAGTACAACAGGTGACTGTAAAAAATCCACAAGATGACAGCCAAATCACTTTGATTCAAAGCCACCTTGATAAAATCTACCAGGATTTTAAACAAAGAGATTTTTCTGATCCAGAGGAAATACATGGTCCGGATATGCCTGGATTAAAGGCTCTGAGAGAGTCTAGTTCTAGTGATATAGTGTTGCAATACCGTCAACTAAAGCAAGGGGCAGAAATTACTTATACGACAAAAAAACCAGAATTAATCGAGGCGATTCATTTATGGTTTGATGCTCAACTGAGTGATCATGCTCGACACTCAAGTATGCATCAATTACATCATAAAATGATGCATAAATAGCTGCTGTCTTTAGGGGGTAATGCTAAGAAGACGGTGAACGTATTCTCTTTTTAACCTCCCCTTTGGAAAAGGCGGATTTTATAAAAAACAACCAAATTACCCATCAGCTTCCACTATTTTGAGTGTGTTAAAAAAACTGATCTTTTTGTAGGAGCGTCCGCCCCCGGCGCGAATAAAACAAGCTCTTCACTTTTATTCAATTAAAACAATCGCGCCGAGGGCGGACGCTCCAATGTCATTAAGTTAGGCTATGTCACCGTTAAGTGTTGAAAAGTTGAAGAGGCTCCTAAAAGCCCTCGCTCCAAGTGCATAGGTATCTACACAAGTTTATAAGCTATAAATAACAAT
>Ga0105353_1000203_pt1 | contig 37099 bp, 28 predicted proteins | sample EN1Hudsemesocosm_2_FD_83657 | JGI IMG/M metagenome (GOLD analysis project Ga0105353, IMG submission 83657) | Methane-oxidizing microbial communities from mesocosms in the Hudson Canyon - EN10B Hudson Canyon | ecosystem: Environmental > Aquatic > Marine > Cold seeps | place: Hudson Canyon...
AAACACTAAAATAGTAAATTACACCATAAATAATGGCGATAGCACCTGTCATACCGATAGCATAACGCCAGCCATTTTCTGCACCAAAATACAAAGCGACAGAAGGTAAAATAATTGCCGCACCCGCTGACCCAAAATTACCCCAACCACCATATATACCTTGAGCAATACCTGTTTGTCTTGCTGGAAACCATTCAGAAATCATCCGAATGCCTACCACAAAGCCTGCACCTACAAATCCAGATAGAAAACGTACGATAGCTAATTGCTGATAAGTTTGAGTAAATGCAAACCCAATACTAATTAATCCGCCTAAAATCAAAATTGAGGCGAATAATTGTTTAGGGCCGTATTTATCAACTAACATACCAACCACTATTCGCGCTGGAATAGTTAAAGATATATTTAAAATTAATAGTATTTTGACTTCTTGATCAGACAAATGCATGGCATCACGAATTACCATCATCAATGGTGCATGTGCAAACCAGACCATAAAACTAAGAAAGAAAGCAAACCAGGTTAAATGTAACGTTTTAATTTCTGGTTTACTAAATGCTAATAAATTTAATTTATTAGAAGACATGAAGGTTCCTTATTAAACAAAATTATTTACTTAATTTTAAAGCACATAACATGCCACTTACTTACAAGTCTTGATTTAATTGATCTCCACCCCCACAGTCACACTGAATTCGATAGCTAAAACAGATTTATCTCAACCTTTATATTGAAAAAAACCATAACTCAAAATTCACTCTAACAAAAACAATGCCCTTTAGGCTTAAAGTTGCACCATTACAGTGCGAATCATTGTGATACTAAAGCAATTATAATCACTAATAAAATAAAAGAAATACCTTTCCAAAACACCACAGGATCACGCTCTAATAAGGGGGGGCGCGTTTCATTATGAAATACTTTATTGGGATGTCTTAGGTCATATAAAAATTCTGATATTTCAGAATAACGCTTAAAAGGATTTGGATGTAATGCCTTTTTAAGTGTGCCATCTATCCACAAGGGAATATGCCTATCATCATGTGATAAAGGAGTGTATTTTAATTTATTTTGTGCTGATCTAGTGGTCGCTTTTGCTACCTGCGCACCATAAGGTTGCTTTCCCGTTAGCATTTGATAAGTGATTACAGCTAAAGAGAAAAGATCTGCATTTGACTTGCCCTCTTCTCCCAACATGTATTCTGGCGCTGTGTATTGCATAGTACCCAAAAAGTTAGCTCTTTCAATAGGACTGGTAATTTCCACAATACCCGCCACTTTGGTCGAACCAAAATCAATGATTTTTACTGTCCCTGTATTATCAATCATAATATTTTCAGGTCTTATATCCTGATGTAACATTTCTAAACGATGAAATGCACGCAAGCCTTTAGCGATTTGTTCGACAATGCCTCTTACCGTTTCTAAATCAGGTGATGGGTTATCTCTCATCCATTGCGTTAAAGTCTGTCCATCAATATATTCCATAATGATATACAGGAACTTACGTTGTCGTGTTTGAGGACAAGGTTTTAAGACATTTGCACTATTGTTGATCCGTCTAGCAATCCACTCTTCCATCAAAAACCGTTCTAAATATGAAGTATCGTCTTGTAGATCAATGGAAGGCGTTTTCATAATCACTTGAGTGTCCGTTTCAATATCTAGAGCCAGATAGACATGACTCCGACTACTGGCATAAACTTCTCTGATAATTTTATAACCATCAAATTCCATTCTGGCTTCTAAAATAGGCGGGAACGGCAACTCAGTTAATTGTTGATAAATTTCCTCTACATTCTGCGTAGGTAGATCATCAACCCTCAATATTTGTACCGTTAAGTTATCATCACTTCCCTGCTCGTAGGCTTGGTCGACAATGGCTTTTGCAGCTTCATCTAGATTATCACTATGCTCATCAATAACCTTTGCCATAAATTTTGAATTAACAAATTCATAAATACCATCGGTTACAAATAGGAATGTATCTCCCCTATCCACTTGGAAAGAATCGTAATCAATCTCTAATCGTGCATTAATCCCCATAGCGCGACTTAGATAACTTTTTTCTTCAGATACCCAAAGTCGATGATCATTAGTTAACTTTTCTAAGGAATTTTCACGTAAGCGATAAATACGTGTATCACCTAAATGAAAGATATGAGCAGTGGTTGATTTAATAATCATTGCACTTAATGTGCAAACATAGCCTCTATCTTTATCAAAACGATATTGGCCTTGTTGGGTTTGTGAATACAACCAAGAATTAGTTGCACTCAATACTTGATGAGCTGATTTTTTTACTGACCAGGCTTCTGAGGTACAAAAGTAGTCATCTAAAAAACCAGTAATAGTAGCCTGGCTAGCAACATGCCCTACATTACTACTACTAATACCATCAGCTAAAGCAATGGCAATGCCTTTTGAGGTTAATTGAGGCTCTTCGGGTATTGATACACCATGAAAATCCTGATTAATTTTCTTGCGACCTTTATCAGAATATTGTCCTACAGATACTTTTAATTGACTGGGCATGATGAAAAACCTTTGAAAAAGATATTTTAAATTATTTTTTTGGCACTGACTTTAGTCTGCATTCTATATGAATTTTGCAGGCTAAATCCTATGCCTCATATTAAAGAGTCTTTCATAAAAAAGCCCCAATCCTATCTAAAAGATTGAGGCTTCAATTTATCCAAACTGATAAGCTTATTTTAAATTACGTTCTGGACTCATTCTTACATGTGTGTAGTACAGAGGTAAGCCAACAAAGACTGAACCACCTACCAAGTTACCCAGCACCGTTGGAATCTCATTCCAGACTAAATAATCTAGAACAGTAAAATCCCCACCCATAATCATAGAAAATGGAAATAAGAACATATTTACAATTGAATGCTCAAAACCCATAAAGAAGAAAAGCATAATAGGCATCCACATTGCCATCATTTTTCCTGTAGCAGAAGTAGAAATCATCGCACCGACAACACCCATTGAAACCATCCAGTTACATAGCATGCCACGGATAAAAATAGTGAACCAGCCACCAATACCATGCGCTTTATAACCAAGAGTTCTAGATTCACCAATTGAACCCACTTTTGCCGCTATAGCGCCACCATCTGTGTTATATCCGACTGTTAAAATAAAAGACATCATGAAAGCAACGGCTAAAGCGCCTGCGAAGTTACCTGTAAAAACCAACCCCCAGTTTCTAAATACTTGTCCAACAGTTACACCTGGTCTTTTATCTAACAGTGCAAGAGGCACCAATGTAAAAACACCTGTTAATAAGTCAAATTTCATTAGATATAGCATAATAAAGCCAACAGGGAAAAGCACAGCACCTAATAAAGGTGAACCTGTTTTTACCGCAACAGTAATAGCGAATATAGCCGCAAGTGCTAATGTTGCACCCGCCATAAAAGCGCGAATTAAAGTATCTTTTGTTGACATATATACTTTAGCTTCACCAGCATCTACCATTTTGGTGACAAATTCTGTGGGTTCTAAATAAGACATAAGTTTCTCTTTTTACCTTCAATAATGATTATGGATTAAGTTCACGGGCAACTTAAATTATAGTTATCATTACCAAGCAAGCAAACACCATACCAAAACAATATATCTACCCTTATAGTATTGTTCTACAGGGTATTTCTAAAATTATTCATCCTTTTATAATTTATCAACACGCATCAGGAAGCACTCTTTCAGTGCAAGCATACCTAAATACACATCATAAATAGGGAAGTTTTGTTTATTCACCTACTGACTGATGGATAATACTGTTTTCATAGGATTAACTAATTGAAGTAAGCCATATGCACTACTAAAACCACCAGATGCACCAAAATAGCTCAAACAATTACAATTTCATATCGAATCATTGTTTAAATCAATACAATTCAAGACCTTATTTATGGCATACTATCTGCATTAAGATACTAAAATACGATTTACGCATTATTTAGAGGATAGCATGAGCAAAAAGCAAACCTTAGTTGTTATTGGTAACGGCATGGTAGGACATAATTTCTTAGAAAGCCTGGTCGCCAGCGATATCAAAGATAATTATGAGATTGTGACTTTCTGTGAGGAAGTTCGCCCAGCATACGACCGTGTACATTTAACAGAGTTCTTCTCAGGTAAATCTGCCGAAGACTTATCAATGGTAACCGATGGTTTTTTTGAAGAAAACAATATAAAAATCCACCTTGATGACAAAGCCGTTGAAATTGATACTCGCAATAAATTTGTTACCTCAGCTAAAGGCGCAGCAATAAGCTATGACAAATTAGTATTAGCAACAGGTTCATATCCTTTTGTTCCTCCTGTTTCTGGACACGATAGAGACAATTGTTTTGTCTACCGAACAATCGAAGATTTAGAAGCCATGACTGTTGCAGCTAAAAAAGCTAAAGTAGGTGCAGTTATCGGTGGTGGTTTATTAGGATTAGAAGCGGCTAAAGCACTTCAAGACTTAAAACTTAAAACGCATGTAGTACAGTTCTCTCCTCGTTTGATGTCTGCACAGTTAGATACTGGCGGCGCACAAATGCTATCGGACAAAATTGAAGCTTTGGGCGTTTCTGTATTAACGGGGAAAAACACCACAAAAATTATTGATGGTGATAAATGCCAACATAAATTAGTTTTTGCTGACGGTACAGAACTAGAAACAGATATCGTTTTATTCTCAACAGGTATTCGTCCAAGAGATGAAATTGCACGTGCTAGCGGTATAGAAGTAGGTTCTCGTGGCGGCATTGTTATTGACGACTTATGTAAAACATCAGAACCTGATATTTATGCGATTGGAGAATGTGCGGTTTGGAAAGAACAAACCTTTGGTTTAGTTGCACCTGGTTACAGCATGGCAAGAACGGTTGTTGCCGACCTTGCTGAACAACTTATTCCATTTGAAGGTGCTGATATGAGCACCAAATTAAAATTAAATGGTGTTGATGTTGCTAGTATTGGTGATGCTCATGCTAAAACAGAAGGCTCTTTAGTTTATACCTACCAGAATGGTGCAGACGAAATTTACAAACGCCTAGTTGTCAGTAAAGATAAAAAGAAATTACTGGGTGCTGTTTTAGTCGGTGATGCATCAGGTTACGGTACGTTATTACAGTACGCACTAAATAGTATTGATTTACCTGAACATCCTGATACTTTAATTATCCCAGGTCGTTCTGATGAATCAGTGGGTTTAGGACCCGATGCCCTACCTGCTTCTGCACAAATATGTTCATGTTTTGATGTGACTAAAGGTCAAATCTGTTCTGCTGTTGAAAACGGCTGCTCATCAATGGGTCAATTAAAAGCGGAAACTAAAGCAGCAACAGGCTGTGGTGGTTGTGCTGCTTTATTAAAATCTGTATTAGATTGTGAGCTAGAAAAATCGGGTATTGCCGTTAGCACTGATATTTGTGAACATTTTGCTCACACTCGCCGTGATTTATATAACATCATCATGGTTGAAGATATCAAAAGCTTTGATGTGTTATTGGAAAAACATGGTAATGGCGGTAACGGTTGTGAAGTTTGTAAACAAGCAGTGGGCTCTATCTTAGCGTCATACTGGAACGATTACATTCTTAAACAAGAGCACCTTAGCCTGCAAGATACTAATGATACTTTCTTAGCTAATATGCAAAAAGATGGCACTTATTCGGTCGTTCCAAGAATGACAGGTGGTGAAGTGACACCTGATGGTCTAATTGCTGTGGGTCAAATTGCTAAAAAATATAAGCTTTATACTAAAATTACTGGCGGACAACGTGTCGATTTATTTGGTGCACGTGTTGATCAACTGCCTTTAATTTGGGAAGAGTTAATTGCAGCTGGTTTTGAATCAGGCCATGCTTACGGTAAATCACTAAGAACAGTTAAATCTTGTGTCGGTAGTACATGGTGTCGTTTTGGTGTAGATGATAGTGTAGGCTTAGCTGTTGAGCTTGAAAACAGATATAAAGGCTTACGTGCACCACACAAAATTAAATTTGCTGTTTCAGGTTGTACCCGTGAGTGTGCTGAAGCGCAAAGCAAAGATATTGGTGTTATTGCGACTGAAGGTGGCTGGAACTTATATGTCTGTGGTAATGGTGGAATGAAACCTCGCCATGCCGATTTATTTGCGACTGATTTAGATAAAGAAACCTTAATCAAATACATTGACCGCGTATTAACTTTTTATGTACGTTCAGCTGATCGCTTACAAAGAACTTCAGTCTGGATGGAAAATATGGAAGGCGGTTTAGATTATCTAAAATCGATTGTTATTGATGACAAATTAGGTATCTGCTCTTCACTAGAAGATCAAATGCAACATGTGGTTGAAAACTACCAATGCGAGTGGAAAACAACCATTGCTGATGAATCAAAACTAAAACGTTTCCGTACATTTATTAACAGTGAAAAAACGGATGATAATATTCTATTCGTTGAAGAGCGAGGACAAATTCGCCCTGCGAATGAAGATGAACGTAAACATGCAGCTGTAACGGAGGAAGTATAATGACTAAATGGATTGATATCTGTGCAGCAGATGATTTGCAACCAAATTCAGGTATATGTGCTTTAGTAGACAATCAGCAAGTTGCTATTTTTTACATGCCTAAAGAAAAAGCCGTTTACGCCATCAGTAATTACGACCCTTTTGGTAAAGTTCACGTATTATCACGCGGCTTGCTAGGTGATATTAAAGGAGAGCCCATGATATGCTCTCCTTTATACAAACAACATTACAGCCTACTAACGGGCATTTGTTTTGAAGATGAAACCGTTACAAATCAAATCTATGCCATTCGTATAGAAAATGATCGCGTAGAAATTGGCTTAGAGGGATAAAAACACCATGAAATATACATATTACATTACTGACGTCTTTACCAATCAGGCCTTTAACGGCGCACAAGTTGCTGTATTCCCTGATGCTACGGGATTAGACAAGCTACAAATGTCCTTAATTGCACGAGAATTAAACTTAACTGAAACTGTTTTTTTATCGAAAATGGAAAACCAAGAGAATCATTTTGTAATGAAAATGTTTTCTCCCCATGGTGAAATCGATACTGCAGGACACCCTATTATTGCAGCAGCCTTCACATTAGGCTCATGTTTTAAATTATCAATAACAGATGATCACACACCAGTAGTATTCCATCAAAATTTAGGTGAAATTGAGGCAAGTGTTACCTTTAAAGATAACAAACCTAGTTTTATCCAGTATAAACGTACAGTTTCTCCTATTGTTGATTACTTCACACCCACTGAAACTGAACTATCAAGCTTTTTAGGCATTGACGCAGCCTATATTGATAATAAAAAATACTCTACACGCTTAGTTTCTTGCGGCACACCTTACTTAGTTGTCCCCACTTTCTATTACAAAACACTACGCGAAGCTAAATTTGATTTTTCTGCATGGAGCCAATCAATTGCTCCACAAACAGCTGCACAAGAAATTTTGTTAGTTTCACCTAAAACACCTTCTCAAGATTCTGACTTTGCAATTCGTTTGGTAGGCCCTAATATTGCCTTCAATGAAGATCCTCCTGTTGGTTCTGCAATCCCAACATTGGCGGCTTTTTTATGTTCTTTCGATCATATGCAAAAAGGAACTTATACTTTCTCTGTACAAAGAGGGGATGAAAAAACACGTCGAAGTATTATTAACCTAGAAATGGATCATAAAGGCGAAGACACTTTAAACCTAAGGGTTGGCGGAGAAGCGGTTATGGTTTCTGAAGGACAGTTTACTTTTAGTTAACAACTTAAAGGCCCCATATTTCAGGAATATGGGGCTTCTTTATTCACAATCCAGTTCGACATATTACTTCGCAAGGTTACGAATGCGGAATTTATGCTGTATATATTAATCGTTCCAAAAGTATTGTAAATACAAGATTTGAGAATAACAAAGGTAAAACAGAAAGTCTCTGGGTGTTTTCTAGCAGAGATTTATGCACATGCTTATTGCCGAATTTCCAGCTATCTGCAAACAATGGCTAATAAAAGATTACAATCCTTTGATCGCTATTCAACTGGTGAAAGGTTTAATGGGGTGAGTAGTTACGATATATAGATATTTAAAAGCCCCATAGCATCACAATAAAGACTACCCCCCTTTAATTCGCATCATTTAGAGACACAATAAACTCAAAAACGCACCATACGCATCAATTCTGCACCAAAAAAAAACACGCAAACCTACCTATGTATTACCAAGTAAACTACTAGGTTTTTTATAGTCTATAAAACAATAACATACAGATATCAACTCCAATGGCATGAGTTTTGCTTTTGATAAAATAACATTTGAAGTTACCTCTTACTTTCAAGGAAGCTCAAATTCTTACATGTTTACCACTGTAAGTGGTTATTTTTAAATGAATAACCCTAATTTGTTAATAACAACCCTTACCCCATAGAGATAATATGCTTTTCGGTCGTAACAAAAAGAACCCTATTACCATTGCAGATAAAAAAGTTGAAAAGTGGACTTATTCAACTTGCGGCTATTGCTCTACTGGCTGCTCTATAGAGATTGGTACTAATAAAGAAGGCATCCCTGTCTCTTCCCGTGGCGTAGGTGGGGCAGATGTAAACCAAGGAAAACTTTGTTTAAAAGGTATTTTTGAGCATGAATTATTTGAATCTGCAGGCCGAGGTAAAACTCCTTTAATCAGAAACGACTTCCATGAATCTTGGGAAAATACTGACTGGGATAATGCAACTTCAAAAATGGCCTCAGAAATTAAACGCATCCAATCTACCTATGGACGTGATTCTTTTGCTATTGTTTCAACAGGCCAAATTCTAACAGAAGGTTTTTATACCTTAGGAAAATTAGCCCGCGGTGTTATTGGAACCAATAACTACGATGGTAATACAACCTTGTGTATGGCCTCAGCAGTATCTGGTTACAAACGCTCATTTGGTTCTGATGGCCCTCCTGGCTGTTATGAGGATTTTGAACATACTGATTGTTTAATCGCTTGGGGTTCTAACCTTCCTGAGCAACATCCTATTATTTATTGGCGTATGAAAGAAGCGCAAGAAAAGCGCAACTTTCCTTTAATTGTTATTGATCCTCGTGTCACCATGCTGGCTCAAAATGCAGATATGCATTTACCGATTACGCCCGGCACAGATATAGTGCTACAAAATGCTTTAATGCACGTTATTTTGGCTGAAGGTTTAGAGGATAAAGCCTATATAAAAGCTAACACTAATGGTTTTACTGAATTAGAAAAAGAAGTTCAAAATTACGATCCTACTACAGCCTCTAAAATATGTGGCATTGATGAAGATACTATTCGTCATGTTGCTCGTCTCTATGCCAATGCAGGTGCTGCAATGAATATTTGGACTATGGGTATCAATCAAAGCACACATGGCTCTGATGGAGTAGTTGGCTTAAACAACCTAAGTTTATTAACGGGTAATATAGGTAAAAAAGGTGGCACTAGCCTATCTATTACAGGCCAGTGTAATGCCATGGGAACACGTGAATGGTCGTCATGTTCTGGCTTACCCGCTTACCGCCAACTAGAAAACCAACAAGACCGTGAAGATATTGGAAAATTCTGGAATGTTGATCCTGAATTTTTTCCTAAGCAACGCGGTATGGCTCAAACTGATATTTTCCCTGCGATTGAAACAGGGAAAATTAAAGGTTTATGGTTAGTCGGAACAAACCCAATGACTTCCATGCCTAATACTGCGCGTATTCGTAAAACCCTAGAAAAGCTTGAATGTTTAATTGTTCAAGATTCTTATTTGGATGTTGAAACCACAGACTATGCCCATATCTTTTTACCTGCTGCGATCTGGGCAGAAAAAGAAGGCTGTTTTACCAATACAGAACGACGTGTCAATATAGTCCGCAAGGTAAAAGAGCCTTACGAAAATACTAAAACTGATTTACATATTTTTAATGAAGTCGCTAAACAGTTTGAACAATCAGAAAAAATGAACTTTCCTTATAAACCATCTGATGTTTTTGAAGAAATGCGTCATTTATCTAAGGGACGATTAGTTGATATTTCGGGTATGACCCATGATTTGATTGAAAAAAATCGTGGTATTCAATGGCCTTACACTCAAGATCAAGCAGATAAAGGTGAACCCCCCGTTAAAGGCGGTAAACGTTTATATACTGAAACAAGCACTTTCCGCTATACCGACGGTAAGGCTAAATTAATTCCTTTACCGTATATTGAAAATAACGAAGTCCCTGATGAAAAATTTCCATTCTGGCTAAATTCAGGTCGATTGGTTGAACATTTCCATACCCGCACACGTACAGGGAAAATTGGTAATAACAATAAGTACAGCCCCACCCCCTTTATGGAAATGAATCCTGATGCTGCGGCAAAACTTGGCATTATTCATCAAAGTTATGTTCGTGTGGTTTCTAGACGTAGCGATGCGGTAGTCATGGTGATGCTGACTCAACGCATACCTAATAATATGGTATTTATTCCTTTTCACTTCTTTGATTGCGTCAATCGTTTAACTTTAGGTTTATTAGATCCTCATTCTCGACAACCTGCCTTTAAACAATCAGCTGTGAGAATTGAGCATATTAATCAAGAAGAAGCTGCCAGGATTAATAAGGAAGCGCGAAGTTTTTAAAGCAACATATTCTTAGTTATAAAGCCCTCTCCTGCTGGAGAGGGTTGGGTGAGGAGAAATATAATAATGCTCTTTTTTGAATACCTTATATTTCTCTATATTTAAAATATATTTATTTAGATATCTCCCCACCCACCCCTCCCCATCAAGGGAGGGCTATTAAGAGATTAAAAACGTACAAGTACCAACCTATACATACAAAAAAATGATTAAAGTAAGAAGTGACGAACCAGAATACGCTTATCTTTGGGATAAAGAAACCAAAGAAAAAAACCGTTACGGCAAGAATATTGAATTAACCGAAGAAGGCGATGATCGTAGAGATAAAAGTCTTAATATCAACTGCGATGCAGGAATAGGTGAAAATCCAAACCGAAATAAACAACATGGTTTTTTCCTAAATGCTGATAACTGTATTGGTTGTCATGCCTGTGAAGCCGCTTGTAGTGAAAAAAATGATAACCCTGCACATATTGCTTTCCGTTCAGTAGGTTTTGTTGAAGGCGGCACGTATCCTGATTACCAACGCCTAAATATTTCTATGGCATGTAATCACTGTGATGATCCTGTTTGCCTAAAAGGCTGCCCTACTCGAGCTTACACAAAATTCACTGAATACGGTGCGGTATTACAAGACCCTGATATTTGCTTTGGTTGTGGTTACTGTACTTGGGTTTGCCCTTACAATGCACCTCAATTAGATCCAGTAAAAGGTGAAGTCAGCAAATGTAATATGTGCGTTGACCGTCTTGAAGTTGGTTTAAAACCTTCTTGTGTATCTGCCTGTTTAGGTAATGCACTCGACTTTGGTGTGATTGAAAATATCCCAGAAAACCGAGATCAAGCAATTACTGAAATTCCTGGTTTCCCAACCACAGATATCACTAATCCTAATATCCGTTTTCAACAAAAGAAACAGAATCACCGTGAAATGACACGTACAGATTCTATGCCTATCAAATACCATAAAGATGATGCTCAAGGTATTTATACACCGGTTGTTGATGAAAAAATGGGCAAGAAAAAACATTGGAATTTTCGTTCACTTTTAACCAGTCATGAAAGTGCCCATGTGATTTTTACATTATTCACACAAGCGACTGTCGGTGCATTTTTAATGCTTATTTTAGGTCCTGTATTTGGCCTCGCTGGTTTTGAATTACTACAAGAATATTCAGTTCATATTAGTTTAGTACTGACAATATTTGTAATTAGCACTATTGGTCTGTACAAACTGAATATGCACTTAGGCAAACCACACCGCTTTTATCGTGGTTTTAATAATTTAAGATTATCACCCGTTAGTCGAGAAATTGCAGGTGTGTCTATGTTTTACACTGGACTGCTAGGTTATGCTTTTTTCGCCTTGTTTGATAATGCTTTTATGAGCTTTTTTGCTCAACTATTTGCTTACCTAGCCGTACTGAGTGGACCTATTGGCTTATTCTTTATGTATAAATTATATCGAATTCCAGCGCGTCCCTTTTGGGATCATTGGCAAACGGGTACCGCCTTTTTAGGATCAATGCTTAGCTATGGTGCTTTAATTATTGTCGCTGTTAGTATTATTGCCTTACCTTTATCAGTATTAACAGAACTGATTCCAACTTTAGCTATGATCATCTGTGCTGGCTTATTAATTGAAGGTATTGGTCATTATGCCCACGCTAAAGATATGCTAGTTATCCAAAATGAAGGAGCAGCATCTCATTATCGTCAAACCACTCAGTATGGTAAATCTTATCAATTACGTAATGGCTTATTAGCATTCAGCTTAATTGCAGCTGGTACGATTGTATTCACTGGATTATCAGGCATATTTGGCATAGTTTCAGCAACTGTATTAGCCATTACCATGCTTATAACAGCAGCTTTTGGACGTTCATTATTCTTCGTATTGGTTATTCCTACTACCATGCCAGGTGCATTTTTCTGGAAAAATGATGGCTTTGTTGAACATGCTCGTGAAACAGGTTTAGCGGATGCACCACAACATGGCGTAGTTTATGAAAGACATCATGCTTTTAAAGTGGATGAATTAATTGAAACAATTAAAGAAAACTCGCTGAGCGATATGCTTGAGCATATTAAGTGGATTTTTGGTAAGAAAGAAGACCCATCTGAAGAGAAAAGATAAGTAATCTATGTAGCCTTGATGCTACAAAACAAAAATCAAGGCCTTGTAATCATATACTTTTCGCGGCTCCGCATGTCGTAAACGGATAAAATATATGAAAAACAAACCTACTTTAATTTTTCCCAATACCAGCTATGCCGAGGCGTATGTATTTGTAATTGGTTTTTTTTCTGGGATAGGAAGTTGATTAACAAGGGGACTTGCAGGGGCTGCTCACCATCGTCCCCTATTGTTTTTTGACAACTAAATTTAATAGGTATGCCTGATCCCTGTTTAGAAAGAATTAAAGCAACTGCACAACTTTCATTGGCTGTGAGTTTAAAAGGCTTACTGGGGTAGAAATCTACTAAAGGTTCATCATAAAGGACAATCAATACTTGCTTTTCTCCTTCATCCAGTAACCCTAAAGCTTCAATAAAGGCAGCAGCAATACCTTCTTCTCCAGGAGCAACGACAGTACTCTGTACTTTATTTCCATAAGCCATTGAGAATAAACCTGCGATAGCATTATGCACAGACAGGCTAAATGCGGTAGGTGATATTTCTTCCCCTGCCTCTATCATTTCCATCATTTTAAATGATTTCGCTAATTCACCGTGAGTCGAACTAAAGACCGTGGGGATATTTTTTCCATCCTCAACACATGGAGCAGCGGCACAAAAGACAATTCTAGCCAAGGGACTTAATCGTCTTTTTAACATTTTAGGAATAGAAGAAAGTAATTCAGCTTGAGTTAGCCCATCATCTTCTACGGGAGGCCAAACACTCCATTTGTTCAGTATAAAATCCTGATGCATTGTGATATAAAAAATTAATTTCCAATATTTGATTTTACATTAAACAGTTCCTTAAAGTTCAACTGACTTCTGTCTATTTTTTAGTGAATGGCGTCAGGATAAAATAACTGTTCTCCTCTTTTTTTATAATCAGCAATTATTTTTTGACCTTGTTTACTCACTACAAACTTAATATATTTTTTAGCTAAATCATAATTAACGTGCGGGTGTGTTGCTGGATTAACAGCCATAACATGATAGGGGTTAAACAATTTAGAATCACCTTCAAACAAAACCTTTAAGGAAACTTTTCCAGCATAAGCTATTTGAGTCCCTCTATCCGTTAAAGTATAACCTTGCTTATCATCAGTAATACGTAAAATAGCCCCCATACCTTGCCCCGCTTCAGCATACCAATCACCTGTTGGTTTTAACCCTGCCTGTTGCCATAATTGTTTTTCTTTTTTATGTGTTCCTGAATCATCCCCTCTTGATATAAAGGGTGTTTGACTTAATAATATAGCTTCTAAGGCTTTATCTACGGCTGATACTGTTGCTATTTTTGCAGGGTCACTTGCTGGTCCTACAATCACAAAATCATTATACATAACGGCAGTACGATCAATGAAATGACCTTGTTCCACATATTTAAGCTCTGCCGCTGGCGCATGAACAAATACCAAGTCAACATCCCCATGACTACCAATTCGCAGAGCTTTACCTGTCCCTACAGCGATAACATCCAACCTGATATTGTTTTTAAGTTCAAAAACAGGATTTAATACAGCCAACAAGCCTGAGTTTTCAGTACTTGTTGTCGTTGACATCCTTAATACTTCCTTAGCTTCAAGGAATTGAAGGTTAAGTAACAATCCAACTATATAAAAATATTTAACCCAATTCATTTTAGAATACCCATTTTCCGCGAACTTGAAATAGATTAGGCTCTTCGCCGTTCCGAGAGCCCTCATCAATTTTTAATTTAATGTCATTAGTTTTCTCTGATTGAACTTGTGGTGATTGTTTTTCTGTTTGAGTTTTTACTGCTCCCGCCTTAATCTGATTCATTAAATGCTCATACTGAGCATCATCAACCGTGCCATTTTCATGAAACATTTTGATTAAGATTTCTATTTCAGACCCCACCTGTCCTTGCCCGTTTAAAAGAGTGTAAATTGCACCTATTAACATTTTTTTTAATACCCACTTCTAATATTCATTTGTATATCAGCCAAAACTTTGTACTGACTTGTATTTCCTAATTTATAAATCATTACCTCTAAGTAACAAAACTACAACACATAGATTTAATAGTATTTTGTTAATTATAGTTGAGTGCCCGCTTCTCGGTTTAAAATGCTGATTACCCATGAGTTTCAGCTAACCATGGCGGGGGGTTTTACTCTTAAGCCCTCGCCCTAGGAGAAGAGAAGGGGGAGTTAAACAATTCTCTTCTTCAATTTTTCTTTTTTTAAAGAGATTTAAAGAACAAGGAATAGAGAACCTTATTCTTATTCCCCTCACCCAACCCCCTCCCCGCTTGGGGCGAAGGCTTAAAGCACCTTATTGTCTGATTAAAGACTGGCTGAAGCTTATATTAATTGTTCCAAAAGTTTTCGCATGTAGCTCCTTCTCCCTAAAGGGAGAAGGTTGGGATGAGGGTGAAATAGACTGCCAGAACTTTTGGAACGATTAATACATAATCAGGAATCATTAAGCCAGATTTTACAGCTTGTTTTAATTAAACAGCCTCCTAGTTAGCCTCTATTGTTCTTTTCCTACTTGCCTTAGAAATACTCTTTAATTAATTTTTTAACTGAAATAAAGAACCTCTGCCTAACACTATCACCCAAAACTTCAGTATAAGTTTTACTTAAATATAAATCCACACCACACACTTTGGGTATAACAGAGCAACGCCCATAAAAACTATATTTTTTTCCTTGCACTAAGTATGTCAGGGGCACATATTGGTTATTTATAATATCGCCTACAACGACTAATTCAATACGTTGATCAAACAACTCATAAGTTAAACTTTCAGGCACTAATATCAATTCTGCTAATAATACAGGCTCATCGTCTGCATTTTTACCCAAAATACTACAGCAACACTGCTCTAAATCTTCTAATACTAATTTAGATAATTTTTTTGCCGATACTTGTCCCCTTAGCTGCTGAGTTAACGCTTGTAAACCTTGCTCTTGTCTCATATTAAAAGTTTCTTACTTATGGATATTTAAACATTAAAAAGATAATTTCCCCTTAACTAGTAATAAAACCAAATTCGTTCTAAAATATACAGTTAAATTATACGATTAATCTGAATCATACCTTTACGGACAACCCATTAATGACTGATTATAAACTAACTCACCTGAAACAGCTTGAAGCGGAAAGCATTCATATTATTCGCGAAGTCGCTGCTGAATTTGATAACCCAGTAATGCTTTATTCAGTGGGTAAAGATTCCGCTGTTATGTTGCATTTGACCATGAAAGCATTTGCCCCTGGAAAACCACCCTTTCCTATGATGCACGTGGACACCACCTGGAAATTCAAAGAAATGATTGAATTCAGGGATAATTTGATCAATGAATTAGGCCTGGATATTATCGTTCATTCCAATCAAGAAGGTATTGATCAAGGCATCGGCCCCTTTACTCATGGCAGTAAAAAACATACCGATGTGATGAAAACTGACGGCTTAAAACAAGCCTTAAATAAACATCAATTTGATGCAGCTTTTGGTGGTGCACGTAGAGATGAAGAGAAATCTCGTGCGAAAGAACGTGTTTACTCTTTTAGAGATAAAAACCATCGTTGGGATCCAAAAAATCAACGTCCTGAATTATGGAATATTTATAACGGTAAATTGGATAAAGGCGAAAGCATCCGTGTATTTCCATTATCAAACTGGACTGAGCTTGATATCTGGCAATACATCCATTTAGAAAACATTCCGATTGTCCCTCTTTACTTTGCTAAAAAACGTCCTGTTGTTGAAAAAGATGGCATGTTAATCATGGTAGATGATGACCGTATGCCAATTGGTCCTGATGATAAAATTGAAATGAAGATGGTTCGCTTTAGAACATTGGGCTGTTATCCATTAACAGGGGCAGTTGAATCAACTGCAACAACATTACCTGAAATTATTCAGGAAATGCTTCTTACTACCACCTCTGAACGCCAAGGCCGTTTGATTGACCATGATTCATCGGGCTCTATGGAACAGAAGAAACGCGAAGGGTATTTCTAAGAGCGGGTGAAAGGCGCAAGGCTAAAGGAAGAGCATGCGACGATTTGAAGATTTAGAAGTATGGAAGCGATCGTCTCGACTTTGTGTTTCTGTTTATAAAGAACTTGCTTGCTGCAAGGACTATGGCTTTAAGGACCAAATTACACGTTGTAGCTTATCTATCCCTAGCAACATTGCTGAGGGATACGAAAGAGGTACTGATAAAGATAGTAATCGGTTTTTTTATTACTCCAAAGGTTCTTGTGGTGAATTACGAACTCAAATATATAGGTATTGAAATTGGTTATATAAAGAAAGAAACAGGCCTTCAGTGGAAAAATGAAGTGGAACAGTTATCAAAAATGCTATCTGCCCTCATTAAATCAAGAAGCTCTTAACCTTTCGCCTTTAGCCTTGCACCTTTAGCCTAAAATTTTTTAAAGGAAAAATTTTCCAATGTCCCACCAATCAGATTTAATTAGTACAGATATTGATGCTTATTTAGCTCAACATGAGCAAAAAGAGCTGATGCGTTTTTTAACTTGCGGTAATGTTGATGATGGTAAAAGCACCTTAATCGGTCGCTTGTTACATGATTCAAAAATGATTTATGAAGATCAATTAGCCGCTGTTCAAGCTGATAGTGCAAAATCAGGCACGACTGGCGCAGGTAAAATTGATTTAGCTTTATTAGTTGATGGCCTACAAGCTGAACGCGAGCAAGGGATTACTATTGATGTTGCTTATCGTTATTTTTCTACATCAACACGTAAATTCATTATTGCTGACACCCCAGGGCATGAGCAATATACGCGTAACATGGCAACAGGGGCTTCTACCTGTGATTTAGCGGTTATTTTGATTGATGCACGTTACGGTGTACAAACTCAAACTAAACGCCATAGTTTTATCGCTTCACTATTAGGTATTAAACAAATCATTGTTGCTGTCAACAAAATGGATTTGATGGAATATAGTGAAGAGACCTATAACGCGATTAAACAAGATTATCTTGAATTTACATCATCATTAGAAATGGGAAATATCCAATTTATCCCCATGTCTGCTCTAGATGGCGACAACGTAGTAAACCCAAGCGAGAATATGCCTTGGTTTACTGGAAAGCCAATGATGGAAACATTAAATACTGTTGAAATTTCAACAGATCGTAATTTTGATGATGCCCGCTTTCCTGTTCAATACGTTAACCGTCCAAATCTTGATTTTCGTGGTTTTTGTGGCACAGTTGCTTCAGGTATCTTCCATAAAGGCGATTCAATTACAGTATTGCCATCTGGTAAAAGCAGCAAAATTAAATCTATCTTCACTTATGATGGTGATATAGATGAAGCTTTTACTTCAATGGCGGTTACTTTAACCATGGAAGATGAAATTGATATCAGCCGTGGTGATATGATTATTGGAAAAACTTCAATAGCACCTATTGTTGCAGACAAATTCAATGCTTCTATTGTCTGGATGGACGAAAAAACCATGGTACCAGGTCGTCAATATATTATTAAATTAGCGACTCGTGCAGTATCAGGCTCAATTTCATCTATTAACTACAGAATAGATGTTAATACGCTAGAACATCATGATGCGACCGACATAAAACTTAATGAAATTGCTTCTTGTACTGTTTCTGTTAATGCCCCCGTAGTTTTTGATAACTATAAAGGCAATAAAGGTACTGGGGCATTTATCATTATTGATCGCCTAAGCAATGTTACTGTTGGCGCGGGTATGATTACAGGTGAAGCAGGTGACGAGGATCTAGTCCATGTATCAACTGATGAACGTGCTGCTAGATTTAGCCAAAAAGCATCTGCAGTTAATTTAACCGGTTCTAGTAGTCAAGATATAGCCTATCAACTAGAAAGAAAACTATTTGATACAGGCCATGCTGTTACCGTATTAGAATCTGATAACGAAGCATTAATTACAGCAATCAAACATGCTGGATTAATTTGTTTATCTGTCGAAAATAAAGCTAACACAGCTGATATTTCTTTTGATTGTGATACACAGTCAATCGACGATATATACAACGCTTTAAAAGAACAAAATATTATTTATTAAATCTCCTATTAGGCTCTGTTTCATCATTTTTTAAATGAGGCAGAGCCTAAGTATTGCTCTTAACTTAATAATTAAAACACCAATCGTTAAAATCAACTTATTCATAGCTACAAATCTCTCTTCTTCCTTGTATCTCTCAATTATATAACCACTTGTTCAGCGTTTATTTTTAATTGTTCCAAAAACTTTAGCACCTTCCCCCATTTTCCTCAAAAGAATAAGTCATCATCTTCTTAACTTTTTAGTTGCAAACAATTCTAAAAAAGGTACTATTTGAATGCAGAGTTACTCACTAACTTTATTCTTAATCTGATTAGGGTAATCCAATGTTGTTGTCCATTACGCCACACTTTATTAAATACCTTCTTATTATCACTTTTGTAAACTTTGCCTTATCAAGCCCGACATTAGCAAAAAATAATAAAAAAGCTGAATTAATACTGGATAGTATTACTTTCACCCCTAGCTTCGTTGTTGTAAGAGAAAAAACTGAGGTTAAAGTTAGTTTAAAATTACATAAAGACTTTAAGCTAACCTCTAATACAAGACTAGCATTACAGCAGCAAAAAACATTATCAAATGGACGAATTACTTTTAAATCCATTAAACACCTACGAGATGATGGAAAAGGGGATGATGATATTGCAGGGGATTCAATTTACAATGGAAAAATTGATATTCATCCAAAAACAACTGATAACCTATTCTTTAGAATTACCTCTAAAAATAAAAAAAGCAAAAACAACAAGTCATCATATCCAGTCTTTTCTTTGCCAGTTAAAAATGCTTGTGGCCCAACTGCATCAATATTACCTGTAACTATCCTAAGCCCCTCCTTAGGGAAACCTTACAAACCAAGTATTGAATTTAATGTTCCAGGAAGTGATGCATCACCCCGAGAAACGATACTACGTATCGTGAATGGTGCAGCAATTAATGCTCCTATTAAAAATAGAATGAATAGAACTTCATTTTCACTCAATAAAATACCTTTATTAAGACTAAAAAAATCAGCAAATGTTATTGAAATTCCAATACATCTTGAACAAGGATTAAATACCCTAAAGCTTAATAAACTACGAGGTAATCCTAAGCAGAAAATTGCAGTAGAAATTACAGCGTGTGCAGATCAAATTCATTTACCACTTATTTCAGATACTTTAATACAAAATAAAGAAACACTTCAATCTCATGCAAAAGTTACAGCACAAGGCGTAGCTGTTAAATCTGCTCAAGTTAGTTTTCATTTCAATAATAATCTGGCATTTGAAGGACAACAATCATCATATACAGCTGATAATGGGGTTGCTAATGCTAACTTTGAATTAATAGGGATCGGTAATGGGCAGTTAACAGCCAGTGTTACAGAAAGTTCTCCTCTACTATCGACAAGCCAACCTATTCACGTTGTGAATAAAGCGTCTATTAAATTAAATCAAGGCTATCAAAGTATTACGCTTGCTCCAGGAGAGAGCAAAAAATTACCTTATTTTTTATTCTATTTACCAAACAATTCAATCACTCAACATATTGATTTTGACACTACAATTAAAGACGCACAGACCAATATTATACTAACGCCTTCCAGCATTCCAAGTCACAACATTGCTGTTAATAAGCCAAGTAGTTTTGTTTTTGAACCATCTATAACCGCCAAAACTATTGGGGATTATATTTTAACAGCACGTGCGACTATTATTGAAACAGGAGAATCATACAGTAGCACAACTAAAATACATGTTACTAACCAAGAAACTATACCTGAAAACTTCAACATAAATTCTCTTGGGTTATCTCCATCGACCATTTCTCCAACTATAAGCACTACTGTAAATATTCATGCATTAATTGAAGGCACTACAACTCCGCCCTTAAACCTGCTATTAGATGAAGTTGATTCTCAGGGAAACATTATAAAATCTGGGATTGCTGTACTAACAGACCAAGGTTCAAATGGTGACAACATAGCAAATGATTATATTTACACCGCTGCCGTTACATTTAATAGACCAACAGCTCAAACAATTTTATTAAGAACTCGAGCTCAATATTCTGGGCAAGAGATTACATCCTCAATAAGCTCTCTTTTGGTCACGCCCTTTGATACTCAATCATCAGCACCAGACTTTAATGAATTAATTGAAGATTCAATCAGCCCAGATCCTGTTTTTAGCAATGAACTTTTGGTTCAAATTATTGCAGAAACTCATCCAGATAGAATCTCAGAAATCGCATCATCTATTAATGGTATTGTTTTAAATGTTATTCCGCAGCTCAACCTTTATAGAATTCAATTTACTAGCAATGGGTCTCTAGAAAATCTTGAACAAGCTATTTTAGTAGTCAAATCATTTTCAGAAGTTCTCAGTATTTCTAAGAACTCATTAGTTGAAATAGCAGGAAGTAGTTGTTCAGCAACCGAATGCCCAGTCACTGACCCTAATAATCAATGGCACCTCATTAAGACCAAAGCAAGAGAAGCGTGGAATGCAGCTAAAGAAATTAATTCCACCAATTATGCAGGCTCAGCCAATAATGCTGTTGCCGTTATTGATTTTGGCTTAGATTGTACTCATCCTGACTTATCTGATGCATGTTTCCCTATTGATTCTGGTACGGGTACTCATGGTTCCGAAGTGGCTCACATTATTGCAACAGGAGACGATGGCCTTTTAGCAAATACGACAGGTGTTGCATGGAATACCACAATATACTCTTATGTCATTGATTCCAGTTTTTCCTCCCTTTTAAATGCTATAACACGAGCAGGAGATAATCCTGCTGTTAAAGTCATAAATCTTAGCGTTACAAAACTGATATTTAATAGCCAAACCACTGCTATTCAACAAATGAGACTTGCCATTTGTCATGCCGTGACAAATGGCAAGCTTATCGTTGCGGCTGTTGGCCAACCTACCAATATTGATAAAGACTTATACCCAGCTAAACTTAATGATGACAACAACTATCAATGCCCTGGTTCAGATTTCCCTCTCTCTTCCCGTATTTTAGCTGTTGGAGCTTCAGATAGAAATGACAAACAAGCAAAATGGAATTCTAATACCTTGCAAAGTAACAATGTACCTTGGGTTGATATTTATGCACCAGGTATAGAAATCAAAGCTTTTAGCAGCTTAAATAGTGGAACCAGTTTCGCCACACCTCAAGTCAGTGCTGCAGCTGCACTATTATGGCCTGTAATGCCAGGAAACCCGAATGCCTCAGACATTCATGACCGCATACTTCTTATGTCTGATAATATTAATGCACTAAGTAATACAAGTACTGATAAAAGACTTAATATTTACAATTCAATTCCTCAAACAGCTGACCCTATAAGCAAAAGTGTCACTATTAATTTTGTCACTGAAGATGCTGATTACAGAAATTTATTTGGTATTTATAACACCAGCAGTCTTGAAGCAACTATTTTAATTGATAATGTAGACCTCAATTCAAACCCTGATGTTTCTGGGTTCCAAACCACATTAATACTAACTGAGCAAGAATTGAACAACCTGGCATTTTTCCTAATTCCCAATGGTTATTCAGTCAATCAAAACTATCTACAGAATACCTCAAGCAATGATAGAGACTTAAGAGTAGCCAAAGATTCAAATAATATTTACCACCTAATTGATGATTCTCAAGGTATTCGCCTAAAAGGCACAAATGCAGATGCACTTTTCAGTCAAAACACACTTAATTTAGGAGGACACCCTCAGGTAATTGGTAGTAACAATGATACGAGTACAGATTTCAATTTAAATTGGGAAGACATCCCTTTTAACTCTTCTGATAAAGATTACAATGATGCAATATTCAGAGTAACCATAGCAACAGAGTGATATAAAAATGAATAATAAATTTATATGCACCACATCGTTACTTTATGTTTTATCAGCTACTGTAGTATCAGCACAAACACTTAACGATGTTGTCGCTGATCAACTTGCCTCCGATGGCTCAGCATGCGCCAAACTACTTGGAGGTGGTAGTGCTTCTCAACTTACAGGTGAACTGCAAACTCTTTGTACAAGAACAGTACCATCAGGAGGTCCACCACCTTCTAATGCTGGTGGAGGGGGGGCAGCAACACCAAGCAGCTTACCAAAAATTGTAAAACAGCGACTAAGAAATGACAAAACTGATGAATTAGGCAGTGGAGCTAGTAGTGATCAGGTTTTAAATATTACGCCAGCTATCAGCCTGTTTTTATCAGGAGAATACCAAAGCCTTGACCGAAATGTTACCACCTTTGAAGATGGCTATGATTCTGATATTTGGCGAATAATTGCAGGTAGTGATTATCGAATACAAGATATACTGATTATTGGTGTCGCTTTCGACTATCAACATCAAAAAGGTGATTATACTGGGAGTGGAGATTTTAAACTCGACTCCTATGGCGGGCTTATTTTTGCAAACATAACACCAACAGATAATTTGTATATTCAAATAAGTGGTGGCTATTCTGCCCTAGAAAATGATCGTCATCGTTTAACCAGTTTTACTGAAGCATCAACGAGTACATCAGTCAGTGGTTTTGTTGATAGTCAATATGATTCAGACCAATATAGTGCCAATATACAATCAGGGTACGATTTTAATATTGCAAATATAACTATTGGCCCCAGAGTTGGTTTTTCCTGGTCAAGAAATAATTTTGATAGTTATACAGAATCAGGAAATACGGGGCTAGAACTGAGTTTTGATGAAGATCACCGCACCTCATTACAATCTCGTTTTGGTTTATTTAGTTCAACTGCCTTTAGTACCCGTTTTGGTGTCGTTGTCCCACAATTTGGTGCCGACTGGGTTCATGAGTTTGAAGATGATCAACGTGAAATTCAATTTAGTTTTGTCAATGACTTACGTAGTAAATCTTTGGCATTTCAAAATGAATCCCCTGACCGTGATTTTTTTGAAATCCATGCAGGAACATCAATAGTCATGGCTCATAATTTTCAAGCTTACGTGAATTACAGAGCCATCACTGGACATAGTTATTTTGATGGACATAGTGTCAACTTTGGCTTAAGAATAGGCTTTTAAAAACACATCTAAGTTTCAAATTATTCAATATCAAATCTATTAATCTCTTTTGCAAATATAATGAATGACTTTCAAAATGAATGGATAATAATCCATAGTAATATTGAAAAATATGAATCTTTTTCATTGATTATCAAACTTTTCAGTATTTTTACCTGTACTCTATCTATCGCTTCTTCAATAAACCCATTTGTTACTATTTTAATTATTCTAGTTTTATGGCTACAAGATGGTATTTGGAAAACATTTCAACACCGTCTAGAATCCAGAATTCTGATGATTGAGGGTAATATTGAAAATAAAGTTAATAACAACAGTTTTCAACTTTACTCAGAATGGCATAAAAACCGTTCAAGTGCAGTAAAACTCATCAAAGAATATATTCTTAATTCACTGAAACCTACAGTTGCTTACCCTTATATTATATTAATTGCTTTATTACTTGTTATTGTTTACATATAAGAAACAGATTACTTCAATTAACGTGTGAACAATTTCACTTTTATTTTTTTCTGCTTTTGTAATAATTGATATCGAGGTTGTTAATAACAAGTATATTTTATCCCTCAATTATATACTAACAACCTTTTTCCTAAGGCTAAGGCTATATCTCATGATATAGCCTTTTTTTTTGCATATAACAAATAGATTTCATCTAAAATAGAGACACCCTTACTAACCTCCCAATTTATGTGCTTAATTTAATCTGGGTTTTATTTTTCTTTTCAGCCTTTATCACCGCCCTGTTCAAACTCATCTTTTTAGGTGATCAACAAGTTTTTGCACAGATAATGACTGCTATGTTTAGTTTATCTAAAACTGCATTTGAAATTTCTTTGGGGCTCACAGGTGTACTCGCATTATGGCTTGGTATTATGCGCATTGGAGAGAAAAGTGGCTTTATGCAGTTATTAACACGAGCTCTGACACCTCTTTTTAGCAAATTAATGCCAGATGTTCCCCCTAACCACCCCGCCCTTGCAGCCATAGTAATGAATATATCAGCCAATGCTTTAGGCTTAGATAATGCTGCAACCCCCATAGGCATTAAAGCCATGAAGGAATTACAAACATTAAACCCTACCCCAGAAACAGCTAGTAATGCCCAGATTTTATTTCTAGTTATCAACACCTCAGCCGTCACATTATTCCCTGTCACCATTTTTACCTATAGAGCACAACTTGGGGCAGCAAACCCAACTGATGTATTTATACCTATTTTAATTGCAACTTACATGTCGACAATAATTGGCTTGCTTGCAGTTGCTTCAGTGCAAAAAATCAACTTATTAGATAAAGTTATTTTTTCATATTTATCAGGATTCACTTTATTTGTTGCGGGGATTCTTTCTTATTTTGCACAACTAAGCCAAGCTGAAATGCTAACTCAGTCAGCACTCATCAGTAATGTCATTTTATTTTCCTTAGTCATTGCTTTTATTAGCGGTGCTGTTTATCAACGTATTAATGCTTATGATGCCTTTATAGAAGGCGCTAAAGAAGGCTTCCAAACAGCTATTACTATTGTCCCTTATCTTGTTGCCATGCTGGTTGCTATCGGTGTTTTTAGAGCCAGTGGAGCATTAGATTTAATTATTGAACTCATTCGTTACGGAGTACACTCATTTGGACTTGATGCGCGCTTTATAGATGCTCTACCTACAGCATTAATGAAGCCCTTTAGTGGCAGTGGGGCAAGAGCAATGATGGTCGATACCATGCAAATACATGGTGCAGATTCTTTTGCAGGCAGGTTGTCATCCATCGTACAAGGCAGCACCGAAACTACTTTTTATGTACTTGCCGTTTATTTTGGCTCAGTAGGCATCAAAAACATTCGCCATGCCGCTGCATGTGGGATAATTGCTGATTTTGCAGGCATTGTTGCCGCAATTTTTATCGCTTATTGGTTTTTCGGTTAATGTTAGTTTATCTCAAAACACTTGGTTGTCGTCTTAATGAGGCAGAATTAGAAACATGGGCTCAAGCTTTTCAAAAAGCAGGGCATCAAATCACACGTGAAGTAACAAAGGCAGATGTCATTATCATTAATTCATGTGCCGTTACTGCAGATGCAGGACGAAAATCACGTCAACTAATCCGCCGTGTACACAGAGATAACCCAACTGCAAAACTAGTGATTAGTGGTTGTTACGTCACTTTAAATGAAGATGAAGCCGCCCAATTAATGGGAGTTGATTTAGTCATTAGTAATAAAAATAAAGACCAACTAGTTGAACAAACACTTGCCGCGCTAAATCTAGAAACCATGCCAGCAATGTCAACTGAACCAGGTGAAACGTCCTTATTTAGTCGTGGCCGACAACGTGCATTTATTAAAGTACAAGATGGTTGCCGTTACCGCTGTACATTTTGTATTGTCACCGTTGCCCGTGGTGAAGAAATAAGCCGCCCAGTTCAGGTCATTATTGATGAAATTAATTTATTACATCAACAAGGTATTAATGAATTTATTCTAACAGGCGTACATTTAGGCGGTTATGGTAGTGATATTAAAAGTAACTTAACTGATTTAATAAAAGCAATTTTAGAAAAAACAGAAATTCCTAGGCTAAGATTAGGCTCCCTAGAACCATGGGAACTACCCGAAAACTTCTTTAGCTTATTTGAAAACCCACGTTTAATGCCTCACCTACACTTACCTCTACAAAGTGGATCTGACAAAGTACTACGTAGAATGGCAAGACGCTGTAAAACAGAAGAATTTGCGGCAATGGTCAAACAAGCACGTCAACAAGTTAAACACTTTAATATCACTACCGATATTATTGTTGGGTTTCCTGGTGAAACAGAAGAGGAATGGCAAGACAGCTTTAATTTTATAAGAGACACTGGTTTTGGTCATATCCATATTTTTTCTTATTCCAGCAGAGAAGGCACAAAAGCAGCAACCTTGCCCAATCAACTGACGAATGAAATAAAAAAACAACGTAGCAAACAATTACATGCCTTAGCTGAATCAATGAAAAAACAGTTCGCTAAAGAAAATTTAAACCAAAATTTTTCGGTACTTTGGGAAGGACACAAACAAAACATTGAAGATAACCAACATTTGGTTTTTGGTTATACACCCAATTATTTAAGAGTGGCTTGCAAGGTACAAAATACAAAATCAATCGAAAATAAAATTATAACTGCAGAATTAAAATCAATTCAAAATGATATTATTACTTGCGTGTTAAATTAATTCGGCATGAATACACGCCCTATAACATAACTAAATATATAGTCTTCAACATCAAGTAAAAGCTTTGGCCAATCTAATTTAATAGCGTAATCTACAGGCATAAAAAAGCCTATCAACTCAATGAGTAGATAGGCTTTTAATGTGGCGTCCCCAGGGGGGTTCGAACCCCCGTTACCGCCGTGAAAGGGCGGTGTCCTAGGCCTCTAGACGATGGGGACTAAGACTTTACAACTAATTTACCATAAAATATGGTGGAGCCAGGCGGGATCGAACCGCCGACCTCAACACTGCCAGTGTTGCGCTCTCCCAATTGAGCTATGGCCCCTTAGTTGAGCTCCATAATTATACGGATTTTTTTTGTTTTGTCTATCCTTTGTTTTTCTCTTTTATAAACTCTATTGCCTTTTGCATTCTTGTTAATGTTTTTTCTCTACCTAACAATGACAAAGTAACATCAATTGCTGGTGACACACCCGCTCCTGATACCGCAACACGCAACGGTTGGGCAACTTTACCAAGCTTTAATTCCATAGTTTCAGCAGTATCCAGGACTATTTGATGAAGTTTGTCACCATTCCATTCCGCTTCTTGGCTAAAGGCATCCATTAAAACTTGTAGAACGTTATCAGTTCCTTGTTTAAAATTCTTTTTAGCCGCTTTTTCATCATAGGATTCAAAGTCTTTATAAAAATAGTGACTTGCGACAGCCATTTCAACCAATGTTTTACTACGTTCTCTTTGGGCTTTAACCACTTCAACTAAGGCTGGGCCATTTGCAACATCTAAACCTTGATTATCCATATGCCATTCTAAATGTTTAGCAACATGCTCAGGCTCACTATTCATGATGTATTGATGATTTAACCACAATAGCTTTTCTGGGTTAAAGGTTGAAGCAGATACGTTACAGCCATCAAGGTCAAAAAGCGCTATCATTTCCTCTACTGAAAAAACTTCTTGATCTCCATGAGACCAACCTAGCCTTACTAAATAATTTAATAGTGCATCAGGTAAAAAACCCTCATCACGATACTGCATCACACTGACTGCACCGTGCCTTTTAGATAATCTAGCACCGTCAGAGCCTAAAATCATGGGTACATGTGCATATTTTGGTAGTTCAGCACCTAACGCATTAAGAATATTGATTTGCCTTGGTGTGTTATTAATATGATCATCACCTCTGATCACATGGCTGATCCCCATATCCATATCATCAACCACAACTGTTAGGTTATAAGTTGGCGTGCCGTCTGAGCGGGCAATAATCAGGTCATCTAGCTCTTTATTAGCGACGACTATATCGCCTTTAACCAAATCATTAATAACAACTTCACCATCCATTAGATTTTTAAAACGGATCACACCTTCTGTATGATTAGCCCCTTTACATTTTCCGTTATAACGAGGTTTTTCTTTATTAGCTTTTTGCTGTTCCCTTAATGCATCTAACTCTTCTCGCGTACAAGTACAGTGGTATGCGTCACCTTGATCTAATAATTGTTGGATAATTTCTTTATAACGATCAAAGCGTTGTGTTTGATAAAACGGGCCTTCATCATGTGTTAAGCCTAGCCAATTCATACCATCAAAAATAGCATCAACTGAAGCTTGAGTTGATCGTTCTAAATCAGTATCTTCAATTCTTAATATAAATTTCCCACCTTGTTTCTTGGCATATAACCATGAAAAAAGAGCTGTTCTGGCACCACCTACATGAAGGTAGCCTGTTGGACTTGGGGCAAAGCGAGTTTTAATTGTCATTTATAAAAAGTAATAAATTGTTTAGATAATTGTTAGGGAAGTTTAAAACTACTGAGAAGTCGAATGTTTCTCTATCAGTAAAAAATAAAGCCCTATCTATCAAGAAAGAGCTTTTAAGTATTCTAATTTAAAGTCTAAGTAAATAGACTTTATTTCATCATTAAGATATTAAGTGCATATTTTTTAGGTATTTGACGGGACGCACTAAATCGCATTTTTTTATAATCAAATTTTACACTTCCTTTTGCTGCAGGGTTTTTTCCTAAAATCGCCAGTGAAGTGCCATGGCCTTGTTTAGCTGCTTTTTCATACCAACGAGTTGATATCTCTTTATTCGCTGCAACACCTTCCCCCATATCATACATAGCTGCAATAACCACTTGAGCCTCAATAACCCCCTGCCTGGCTGATTTTTCCATCAACTGGGCAGCACGCCTATGATCGACTTCGACACCTCGCCCTAAAAGATACAGTGATGCTAATTTGGCCTGTCCCAAAGCATTACCCTGCTCCGCACTTTGCTTTATTTGTTCAGTTGTTTCAGCACTTACAAATAGACTATAAGACAACAAACTAGATAATAAAAATAACTTTAAAAATTTAATCATAATTCACCTCAAATTAATCAATAACTTCTATTCCACCCATATAAGGTTTTAAAGCTTCAGGAATATGAATCCTTCCCTGTTCATCCTGGTAATTTTCCATAACAGCGATTAATGTTCTTCCTGCCGCTAAACCAGAACCATTTAATGTATGAACTAACTCTGGTTTTCCTGTCTCAGGGTTACGCCAGCGTGCTTGCATACGACGCGCTTGAAAATCTTTAAAGTTGCTACAAGAAGAAATTTCACGGTATTTCCCTTGACCAGGCAACCAAACTTCTAAATCATACGTTTTAGATGATGAAAAACCAGTATCTCCCGCACAAAGTAATACTTTTCTATAAGGCAGATTTAATATTTTTAGAATATTTTCAGCATGATTAGTTAATTCTTCATGCGCTTGCTCTGATTGCTCGGCCGTTACAATTTGTACCAACTCAACCTTTTCAAATTGATGCTGGCGAATCATACCGCGCACATCACGTCCATAGGCACCTGCTTCACTACGAAAACAAGGTGTATGACACACAAATTTTAAAGGCATTTCTTTAGCATCAACAATGACATCTCTAACCATATTGGTTACAGGTACTTCTGCTGTGGGGATTAAATATAATGCAGGATCTTCACTTGCTTTGAATAAATCTGCTTCAAATTTAGGTAATTGCCCGGTGCCATATAAGCTATCTGCATTAACTAAGAAAGGCACATAAGTTTCAGAATAATCATGCTCAGCTGTATGTGTATCAAGCATTAACTGAATAAGTGCTCTCTGCAATCTGGCTAAAGGGCCTTTTAAAACTGCAAAACGAGCACTGGTGATTTTTGATGCCAATTCAAAATCTAAGCCTTTTGATTCACCTAGATCAACATGATCTTTTGGTTCAAAGGTAAACTCAGGGATTTCACCCCACTTTGAAATTTCTACATTATCTTCTTCATCTTTTCCTGCGGGAACAACTTCATCAAGAAAATTTGGGATAGCTTCCATCAAAGCTGTCATTTCGTTTTGAATATTAGATAATTCAGTTTCAGCCTGTTTTAGTTGCTCTCCCAGATGCTGCACTTGATCAAGCAAAGGCTGAATATCTTCACCTTTTGCTTTTGCTTGCCCAATATTTTTTGCACTTTTATTTTTCTCATTTTGTAGTTCTTGAGTATTAATCTGAACAGCCTTTCGTCTACTTTCTAATCCTTCATAAGCTGTAGCATCAAAAGCATAAGAACGTCTATCCAATTGTTTTTTAACTTCATCAAGGTCTGATCTGAATAATCTGGGGTCTAACATAACAATAAATAACCAAAAAAGAGAATTTAAACAAAAAAATTATTAGGAGTACTTTTAAAAAAAAGTACAGACTATAACATTTAAGGGAATTATTTTTTTAAACCCATTATCAATGAATAAGTTATAAAAAAGATAAAACCAGAACAAAGAATGAAAATTATTTATTCTGGTATAAAAATTAGGACGCTTAAATAACGAGTGTTTCCCTTTGCTATTTGAGCCTTACTTGAGTCTAATGATTTGCTAAAACTTTAGCAAGACGACTTGCGGGAACATAACCTGGAAGAACCGTACCATTTTCTGTCACAATCATTGGTGTTCCTCTCACTTCAAAATCAGTTGCTAATTCCATGTGCTTATCAATAGGATGATCACAATCTTTAGGTTCTAATGTCGCACCATTTTTAGCTTTTGTTAATGCCGCATTACGGTCATCAGCACACCAGACTGAAACTGCTTTTTTATAAGCTGATGAGCCCTTACCAGCTCTAGGGTAAAACATATATTGAACGGTAATTCCTTCAGCTAAATATTGATCCATTTCCTTATGTAATTTACGGCAATAACCACAATCAATATCAGTAAAAATGGAGACAGTGTATTTACTTTCTTTAGGCTTAAAAATAATCATTTGATCTTCGCCCATATCTTTCAGCTTTTTAACTCGAATATTAACCAGTTTGGGCTCAGTTAAATCTTTTCTAGCTTTAATATCTATTAAGTGATCATCTTGGAACAAATATTGGCCATTACTAGATACATAATAAATTTTAGCACCCGATAAAACCTCATAGAGCCCCTTCATCTCAGAAGGTTGTATCGAATCAATTTTAAATGCTGGCATAGCTTTGTTAATTGATTCTCTAATAAGGTTTTCGTCTGCCTGAACACTGGTTACAACCAGTAAAGAGAAGCCCAACATTATTGCAACAATAGCTTTAATTTTTTTCATAATTAGTCGATGGTTAATTAAAAGTCCTCAATGGACTATTATAATTTTTTTTTGTTCCCTCTAACAATATTTTAATACATTACAAGGGAGTAGATATTTGCTATTTTCTTTTAAAACTAAAATAAAATAATATTACATCTCTTTAATAAAGATGAGTTTAAAGACCGTTATTTTTTGAGAGGAGGGAATTAATAACTTTATTTAAATAGTCTTTCAATATCCAGAAAAACAGCAAAAAACATTAATGCCATTAACATCAACATCCCGATTTGCTGAAAAAACATTTGTATTTTTTCAGACACGGGACTGCCTTTTATCGCTTCAATAGCAAGGAACATCAAATGTCCGCCGTCAAGCACAGGAATAGGTAATAGATTCAATACACCTAAACTGATACTGACAAGAGCTAAAAACTTGAAGAAAGGCACCATACCTAATTCAGCTGACTGCCCTGCATATTGCGCAATACTGATAGGGCCACTTAAATTTTCTGCCGAAGATTTCCCGACAATCATTTTTCCCATCATATTTACTGTGGTACTAGAATAAAACAAGGTTTTATCTAATGCGGCCAGTAAAGCATCAATTGGAGATAAAGAATAATTTACTTTTAATGAATTAAGTAAATCTTCAGGTACTTTAACTGCTGCACCAATTCGACCAACACTTTTTTCTGCATTTTCTATCGTTTCTGGCACTATAACCATGGGAAGATGGACACCTTCACGCTCAACAATTAACTGTATAGAAATTTCAGGGCGATTTCTGACATATTCGACCCATTGCATCCATTCGGTCATAGCTTCTTTATCAGCAGAAAGAATCAGATCCCCAACTTGTAAACCAGCCTCTTTTGCAGGTGAGTTATCTATGACTGTTCCAATAACAGGCTTAAGAATGGGTGCCCAAGGTTTTAAACCTAATTTTGAATATAATCCTTCAGGCGTTTGAGCATCATCTTCAGTTAATTGCAACACATGAGTTTGTTCAATTTCATCACTATTTTTGACTAAAATAGAAATAGTTCGCTCACCTTGCATTGCAGATGAAAATAGCAAATTCATAGCTTCAGACCATGTTGGTGCCTTTTCATCATTGACTGCAAGTATTTCTTCGCCCTCAATAAATCCAGATTTTTCAGCTAAAGACCCTATTTCAATCTCTCCTACGACTGGTCTCATCCCTGTTTCACCGATAATAAAAACGGCCCATAACAAAGCAATAGCTAATAATAAGTTAAAAATAGGACCTGCAGCCACAATAGCAGAACGAGCAAACAGTGATTGACGATTAAAAGAAAAAGGAAGGTCTTCTTCGCTCACCTCCCCCTCTCTTTCATCTACCATTTTTACATATCCACCCAGCGGGATAGCAGATAATACGTATTCTGTAGAATCCTTTGTTTTTTGGTGCGACCAAACCACTTTGCCAAAACCAATAGAAAAGCGCAGTACTTTTACGCCTGATTTTCTGGCCACCCAAAAATGTCCAAACTCATGAATTGAAACCAATAAACCAATAGCAACAATAAAATGAAAAACAGTATACAAAAACTCCATTATTAAGACATTTCCTTAATGATTTTATACGACAACACGCGAGCATCATTATCAGCTTTTAAGATAATATCTAAAGTATCTGCTATTTCAGCTGAAAATTGAGCCATACATTTCTCGATAATCACGGGGATATCAGTGAATTTAATATTTTCATTCAAAAACTCATCAACTGCAATTTCATTTGATGCATTTAAAACCGTAGGCATAATACCTCCCGCTTTAATGGCTTCATAAGCCAGTCTTAAACATGGAAATCGCTCTAAGCTGGGTTCTGCAAAATCCATTTGTTTTACATCAAAAATATTTAAGGGTTCCACACCTGATTCAAAACGATCAGGCCAAGCCATAGCATGTGCAATGGGTACTCTCATATCAGGATTCCCCATCTGAGCTAATACTGTACCATCTACATAATCCACCATTGAATGAATAATACTTTGCTTATGAATAACCACCTGAATATCATCGGGCGACATATTGAATAGCAAACAAGCCTCTATTAATTCCAAACCCTTATTCATCATGGTTGCAGAATCAACTGATATTTTACGCCCCATTTCCCATTTTGGATGCGCTACGGCTTGAGCCACTGTCACATCATGTAATTCTTCAACGGGTGTTTCTCTAAAAGGGCCGCCTGAAGCTGTCAATAAAATCCGACGCGCTTCTTTTACATCATTTCCAGCAACATAACCTGCAGGCATACACTGAAAAATAGCATTATGCTCACTATCAATAGGTAATAACTTAGCACCAGAATCACGTACCGCTTGCATAAAAATATCACCAGACATCACTAATGATTCTTTATTTGCTAATAAGACTGTTTTACCCGCTTTTGCAGCAGCTAAACTAGATAATAAACCTGCTGCTCCAACAATAGCAGCCATAACAGAATCAACATTTTCAAGTGTTGAAACAGTTTCTAAAGCTTTTGCCCCTGAGAGCACTTTAACCCCAGAAACAGCTGAACCTACAATCTTGTTTTTAAATAATTCAGCCTTTGCCTCATCAACCACAACAACATATTCAGGATTATGCGCAAGACATTGCTCGTATAAAACATCAATATTTGTATTTGCAGTTAATGCAATAACTTTGTATTTATCAGAATGTCTGGCAACAACATCTAAAGTACTTACGCCTATTGAGCCTGTTGCTCCCAGAATGCAAATTCCCTTCATGAAAACACGCTCCTACCAATTAAGATAACGCCTGCATAATAAAAGGGGGCTGCTGCAATAACGCTATCAATACGATCTAACACACCACCATGTCCAGGTAATATAAAACCACTATCTTTAACACCATTTTTACGTTTGACTAGACTAAAAAACAAGTCCCCATAAATAGAAACTAAAACAGTCAACATGGACAACATAATAAAATCAGTTGCAATCATTATAGGGTAGCTATAGTACAACCCTAATGCGATAGAACAGACTAATGCAGAAGCCATGGCACCATACATACCTTGAATTGTTTTTCCTGGGCTGATTAAAGGTGCTAGTTTATCTTTACCAAATTTTTTACCTGAAAAATACGCACTAATATCCGCAATCCAAATCAATGCTAAGAAATACATGACAGCACTTGATCCGTAAAAAACTCTTAATTTAACTAAAAACATCCAAGCTGAAAAGAGTACAAACCAACCGATAAAAACTTTATACTTTTTTTGTAACTCAAGAGCTAATAACTCTTCTGGTGCTTTTCTGATAATAAACATCATCATGACCCAAAATATAACCGGCCCAACGACTAACCACTCTAAAATACCTGAATATTCTTTAACTTCTGGCATCTCTAACAAAACAGACAAAAACTCTAAAATATAAGTCCAAAAGGTAATGCATAACATTGGAAATATTAAAGAAACTAAAAATAATATCTTACCTATCACACTATTAACAGATGATAAATTTGTCCATTCCCAAGCGCCAACTAGAACAATTGCGCCTATAAAAAAATAAAAATAAAGATTAGGCAATGTAAAAATTGCAGTAATAGCAACCGCAGCCAAAACTAAAGCGGTTAAAATTCGTTGTAATAACATGATTTTAATTATTATTGTGTATTAGAATTAGAAGAATCAACAATTTGCTCACCTGTATGCCCAAATCGTCTCTGCCTACTTTTAAAACTATTGATAGCGTCTGCTAATAAGTTTTGATTAAAGTCAGGCCATAAAGTATCTGTAAAATAAAACTCGGTATAGGCTAATTGCCATAATAGAAAATTACTAATCCGCTCTTCACCGCCAGATCGAATAAATAAATCGGGTTCAGGAAGACTCGCAGTCGTTAGATGATCATTAATAACTGATTCAGTAATATCTTCGACTTGTAACTCACCTGCTACAACTTTTTCCGAAACCTTTCTAACTGCTTGGGTTATATCCCATCGCCCACCGTAATTTGCAGCTATAACAAGATTAAGTCCGGTATTATTTTTTGTTTGTTTTTCTGCTGAAGCAATTTTTTCCTGCAAAACATCAGAAAAGGCTGTTTTATCACCAACAATATGAAGCTTTATATTGTTTTTATCTAGCTTATCCACTTGAGATTGCAGTGTCCCCATAAACAATTCCATCAACATATTGACTTCTTTTTTAGGGCGACGCCAGTTCTCACTACTAAAAGCAAATAATGATAAAACTTCTATTTTTTCTTGAACACAAAACTCAACAACTTTTCTAACGGTCTTAACACCTGCTCGATGACCAATAATCCTAGGCATTAACTTTTTCTTTGCCCAACGCCCATTACCATCCATGATAATAGCAATATGCTTTGGGTTACCATTGTCTGTCATTGATTTATCCATTGCTTATAGTGAGTCCTTGAAATAATTACATTGAAAGTAAGTCAGCCTCTTTAATTTCTAAATGCTTTTCTATTTCTTTAATATATTTATCAGTAATCTGCTGGATTTTTTCTTCACCATCATGTGCCTCATCTTCAGAGACCATTTTTTCTTTTAAGGCTTCTTTAATTTCAGAGTTTGCATCTCGACGAATATTTCTTACAGCAACACGACCTTGCTCTGCTTCATTCTTAACCACTTTAACAAGGTCTCGACGACGCTCTTCAGTTAGGGGAGGTAAAGGGATTCGAATAACAACACCCTGTGTCGTAGGGTTCAATCCTAAATCAGATGTCATAATTGCTTTTTCAATTGCTTGAACCATATCCTTTTCCCAAGGCGATACTTTTAAAGTACGGGAATCTTCAACTGATACATTAGCCACTTGAGATAAAGGCGTTTCAGAGCCATAATAAGAAACAGAAATCTGATCCAACAAACTAGGATGCGCTCGCCCTGTTCTTATTTTTGTAAATGCTTTTTGTAATGCTTCAACACTTTTACCCATACGAATAGAAGCATCTTGTTGTATATCATTAATCATATTATTTTTTTCCTAACCTTTCTCAATCAAAGAACCAATATTCTCACCTTGCATAAGGCGCATCACAGATCCTGACTCAAATATATTCATCACACGCATAGGAAGATCATTTTCTCTACACAGTACTAAAGCTGTAGTATCCATAACATTTAATCGTTGATCTAATGCTTCATCATAGGTCAATCTTTCATAAAACTTAGCATTTTTATCTTTTTCGGGGTCAGCAGAATAAACACCTTTTACTTTTGTTGCTTTAATCATTAAATTGGCATTTATTTCTATTGCTCTTAAACTTGCGGCTGAGTCAGTTGTAAAAAATGGATTACCAGTACCTGCTGCAAAAATAACAACGCGCCCCTTTTCTAAATGCCTAACT
>Ga0105353_1000209_pt1 | contig 36481 bp, 33 predicted proteins | sample EN1Hudsemesocosm_2_FD_83657 | JGI IMG/M metagenome (GOLD analysis project Ga0105353, IMG submission 83657) | Methane-oxidizing microbial communities from mesocosms in the Hudson Canyon - EN10B Hudson Canyon | ecosystem: Environmental > Aquatic > Marine > Cold seeps | place: Hudson Canyon...
AGCTGCTGAGCCTTTGGTTCGTAGCCTTCAAGCCGCTAATCCTAATTTAACGCTGACAATCACCACCACGACTCCGACGGGATCCGATCAGGTAAGGAGGTTGTACGCCGATGATCTGGCCGTTGGGCGTATTGTGCACGTCTATCTACCGTATGATTTGCCGTGGCTGACGACTCGCTTTATTAAAAAGATTCAGCCTAGCCTGTGTATCATCATGGAAACAGAGCTTTGGCCGAACATCATTCGCAGCTGTAATATAAAGCAGGTGCCTGTGATCTTGGCGAATGCTCGGCTCTCCGAGAAATCCGCACGTGGTTACGCCAAGTTCCCTAAATTGACCCAGCCCATGTTGCAAGGTTTAGACTTGATTGCAGCCCAGCATCGTAATGATGCTCAACGTTTCATTGATCTAGGCATTGATGAACGAAAAGTGGACGTTACAGGCAGTATTAAGTTTGATATCAAAGTACCTGAGCAAACTCTAAGGCAGGGTAAAGCTCTGAAAGAGCTGTGGGGAGAGGGGCGGCCGGTGCTGGTTTTAGCCAGTAGCCATGAAAGTGAAGATGATTTGATTTTGGAAAGTTATCAACAGCTGTTAGCTGATTTTCCTGACTTGCTATTGCTCTTAGTGCCGCGTCATCCTGAGCGTTTTGATGAAGTTGCGGCCATCGTATTAAATCGAGAATTGCACTTAGTACGCCGCCAAGAGTCCTTTGATAAAGGCAATTTGCAGCCAAATTCAACAACTCAAGTCTATCTAGCCGATACCATGGGCGAGATGCTATTACTGCTCGCGACTGCGGATATTGCCATTATAGGGGGCAGTTTCATCGAGCATGGCGGCCACAATCCATTAGAGGCGTGTGCGTTAGCCAAGGCGGTTGTGATGGGACCCAGTGATTACAATTTTGCGGCAATTTCACAGCAGCTTATTCAGCAAGGCGCCATGCAGCAGGCTTCAGCTGAGAAGCTAACAGTTTGCTTACGCCAACTATTAGAACGTCCCGAGCTTCGTAACGACATGGGCAGCAAAGGAAAGCAGGTTGTTGCTGCCAATCAAGGAGCGGTTGCCCACTTAACCGAGTTGATGAACGAGCAACTTCATAAGTAGTTCCTGTCACAAATAGATAAGTTCTTTTAGGATTGTGAACTTATAGGCAATAAACCCTTTCCGCTTCAAAAATAGACTCCTTAATAATTTCGGCGTACAACTGTATGCTGAAATTATGAGGATGTCATCATGAATACATTGACGCAATCAACATTAGCGCAAAAGGGCTGGACTTGGTTTAGCCAAGCGTTAACCCAGCACGATACTTTTCAAAGCTACTTCCAGCCACTTATCCAAGTACTAGCACCGCAGTGGAGCACTGATGCTTATCGTGCTCAAGTCATCAGCTTGCGTGATGAAATGGATGACATGTTCACGCTAGTATTAAAGCCCAAAACAGGGTTAATCGATCGTGACTGGCCAGCATTTCAAGCAGGCCAATTCATAGAGCTAATGGTTGAAAAGGAAGGCGCCCGTATATTGCGCTGCTTCAGCATTTCTTCATCCCCTTTTTATTACGAACAAACGGGTTTACTTGAACTCAGTATTCGAATCCAGCAGAAAGGTCGAATTACGCCTTGGATTCGTGAGCAATTAAAAGTAGGCAGCTTGGTAAATATTTCAGCAGCGCAAGGAGACTTTGTTCTATCAAATAAGAGTCTGTCGAAGCAGGCTCTTGTAAAGCACTATTTACATGAAGCGGGCTCATCAAACGCCATTTTTCCTAATGCCGTAAAGTCTCAGAAAATCGTAGATAATCAAGTTGCTGATAAATTGTTATTCATCGCAGGAGGCAGTGGCATAACGCCATTTCGTTCTATGATGCAGCAATTAAGCAGTTACGAAAATACTGTCGATATACAGCTGCTTTATTATTCTCGTGATAATCAACATATTCTATTCCAGCAAGAATTTGAGCAGCTGGCAAAAGAAAATGACAATTTAAATATTACCTTCATCGACAGCGAAAACGACGGCTTTATATGTACTGAGCATGTGCAAGCTTATTGCAGTGATTATTTTTTACGGACGGCTTTTATCTGTGGGCCAAGCCCTATGATTCAGCAAGCACGAAGAGTACTCGCAGAATTGGATATCGTTAAGGATAAAATAATATTCGAATTCTTTGGTGCTGCACCGATTGAAATAGAAAGTAATGCGCAAGGTGCTGTGTTATTCCAAAGCTCTGATAAAACAATTATCTGTGAAGAGGGCTCAATAAGAACATTGTTAGAACAAGCCGAAGGCGCAGGTATTAGTCCAGTGTCTGGCTGCCGTATTGGTGTATGCCATCAATGCATTTGCAAAAAGAAAAGCGGAATCGTTTTTAATACCCGAACGCAAGAATATTCTGATACCGGTAGTGAAGAAGTTCAACTTTGTATCTCAGTCGCTCAAGGCGATGTAGTACTTGATCTTTAACGGACGAAAGGAAAACAATATGACAACAACTTTAGCCAATAATCGTCCGGATAGTGAAACGTTAAAAGCATTTGAAAATGACTTAAATGATATCCGCGAAGCCACCATGAAAAAAGTGGGTGATAAGGACGCGCGCTATATACGAAAGATTATTCGAATACAGCGATGCAGTGACATGCTTGGGCGTTTGTCGCTTGTGCTTGGTTTTTTCAATCCTTTATTCTGGATCGCGGGGGTGGTTTTATTAGCCTTGTCTAAGATCTTAGATAATATGGAAATTGGTCATAACATAATGCATGGCCAATATGATTGGATGAATGATGCGCATATTAACTCGCGAAAATTTGATTGGGATATTTGGGGGGATGGTGAATCTTGGAAGCGTTATCATAATCACGAGCACCATACCTATACCAATATTATCGGCAAAGATCGGGATTATGGTTATGGTTTATTACGCTTGAGTGATGATATCGCATGGCGTCCAAAAAATCGTTTTCAGTTTATCACTTATACGCTGCTAAGCAGTTTCTTTCAGTTTGGCATTGCATATCATGAAGTAGCGGGGGAACGAATCTTTGCGGGTAAGCGCAAAGAAAATTCTAGCTTGCCGATTAGTCGTGAAGCCCTGAAACAGTCTTTTTTTAGCAAGATAAAGAAGCAAGTGTTTAAAGAGTATTTATTTTTCCCTCTTTTGGCCGCACTGATTTCATGGCCGATGTTTTTTGCTGTATTAGCGGGCAATATGCTGGCGGAGTTTATTCGTAATTGGTGGACGTCTAGTGTGATTTTCTGTGGTCACTTTACTGAAGAAGCTCAAACATTTGATGAAAAAGAGTGTGAGAATGAAACCCGAGGTGAGTGGTATTACCGTCAGATACTTGGATCGTCAAACTTTGAAGGCAGTCGAGGATTTCATATTCTAACGGGCCACCTTAGCTGCCAAATTGAACATCACTTGTATCCCGATGTTCCGGCTCACCATTATGTCGATATGGCTAAGCAAGTTCAGGCTGTCTGTGCGAAATATGGTATTCCCTATAACACTGGAACATTTGGCCAACAATACTGGACAGTCGTAAAGCGGGTTGTTAAATACTCTTTCCCGACTGAAGAAGAAAAAACGTTAGCCGTAAACTAATAAAGACTTTTGAAATGATCCTGTCAGTTTAGTGCATGCATAAAAAAAGCCACTCGATGAGTGGCTTCTATAAAAAAACGGCTATGTCGCCGTTTTGTTTTTCTTCAAGACTTATTTCAACCAAGCATTAAGCGCTTGAATATCGGCTTCGGCTAATGAACCTGAGAAGAACTTCAAGTTTAAAAGATTAATGATGTAATCATAACGAGCATTGGCGTAATCACGTTGAGCGCCAAATAAATTACGCTGTGCATTGAGAACTTCAACAATGTTACGAGTGCCAACTTGATAACCTGTTTCAGTCGCTTCTAAAGCACTCTTAGAAGAAACCGTAGCACGCTTACGGGCCTTAACAATTAACACGTCTGTTTCTACTTGGCGGTACAAACTACGAATATTGTTTTTAACAGTACGCTGTTGCAAATCTAGCTTTGCACTGGCTTCTGTTGATTGTGCAGCGGCTTGTTTTGCTTTTGCATAATTACTACCGCCAGCAAATAATGGGATAGTAGCCGTTAATGCAAGTGTTGTCGTTGTACCATCGACAACCGTGCCGCCTAATGATTGCTCACCATCGGTATAGCTCCACTGTGCATTAACTTGAGGCGCATAGTTAGACCAGCCAGCTTTGCGAGAATACTCCGCCGAGTTAACACCTTCTTGCGCTAACTTAATGCCAGCGTACTTGCTAAGGCCTGCGTTAACCCACTCGGTAACAACTTTTTCAGGGCGAGAAAATTCAACATCGGCTTGTAAGTGGCTTAACTGTTCAAAGCGTTGGCCAGTGATTTGTTCTAATGCTTCGTAGCTAATATCTAATGCCGCTTCTTGACCAATAAGGTTGGCATAAGATAAATCGTAAGATGCTTCAGCTTCATGTACTTCCGTAATAGCGATCAGGCCAACTTCAAAGCGCTGCTGAGTTTGTTCTAGTTGACGTTTAACCGCTTTTTCTTCCGCTTGTGCGGTTTCAAGATTTTCTTTTGCTCGTAAAACATTGAAGTAGGCTTCTGCGCTACGCAAGATTAATTGCTGTTCGCTAAGGGCATATTCTAGCTCTGAAGCATCACCACCGGCAGAAGCTGCTTGGTAGGTATACCAGCTATTTAAGTTAAACAGCGTTTGGCTAATCGTTGCATTATAAGACAGAGTTTCGACTTCAGACGTCGGCGCGCCATCAACTTCTGTTTCGGAGTCAACTTTCGTCGCGCCAATGGTGACTTGTGGTAATAAGGCTGCTCGAGCAAGGCCAACTTGATAGTTACCCGCATTACGTTTTGCTTTTGCCGCTGCGAGTTCAGCATCATTCGCTAGGGATAGCTGATAAATTTCGTTAAGATCTGCTGCCATGATATTGCTGGCGAATAAAGCAGAAGAAATTATCGAAGTGAGTGTAATAATTTTTTTCATAACAAGGTCTCAAGCGGCTTGTAAAAATAGATTGAGTGGAATCTTAACAGATTAATCAACTAATATATGGCTAAATTGTTCCATTATCAGCAACACTGCGTTACGTGAAATCGATCTCATGGATGCATAATATTCCAAACAAGTAATATAGTGAATCACAATGTCCGCATTATCCGTAAGTTTTAGTCAAGATGATTGTAAAATTATAGCTAAGGAATCGTTACATGACGGTTTCTTTAAAGTGGACCGATTTGATATACAGCATCAGCTATTTGCAGGGGGCCATTCCGTAACATTTAGCCGTGAGCTATTTGAGCGTGGAGAGGCTGCTGCAGTATTACTTTATGATATTAATGCAGATGTTGTGATATTAACCGAACAATTCCGAATTGGTGCAGCATTTGATCAGAAGTGCTCACCGTGGTTGTTGGAAGTGGTCGCAGGTATGGTAGAAGCGGGTGAGCAAGCGGATGAGGTTGCTCGTAGAGAAGCGCAAGAAGAAGCGGGATGTATTATCCAAGACTTAATTCCTATTTCGAGTTACTGGTCTTCCCCTGGAGGAACCTCTGAAAAGATACATCTCTATTGCGCTTTGTTAGATAGCCAAGGAGTCGGTGGCATTCATGGGCTAGATCATGAACAGGAAGACATTCTTGTTCGTACGATTCCTTTCGAACAAGCCTACAGTGGAATTGCCAGTGGTGAAATTAATAATGCGGCTACTATCATTGCTTTACAGTGGCTTAAGCTGAATAAGAGCCAAGTTGCAGCGAGTAAGGTGATATAGCCAGAAAGACTGATCAGCGGGGCTGTTACATCATATAAGTCTTTGCTCTAGGCAAGGCTAAAGCTTTTCGATACTGTGGCGATTAACCATTATAATAAAGTATTCATCTATTGTTTAACGAGTTAATAAGGATAAATGTATGGCATTAAATCGTCGCTATGTGCCAGATTTAAAAAAGATGGCGGCTGCTTGTGAAGGTAATTATTTACGCTTGAACAAGCTCATGCCTGATTTTGAGTTGGGCTATGAAAAGACTTTTCTTATTAGTTCAGATTTAAATGCCGAGAGCAAAGATAACCAAGCGCAGATATCGTTGAAAGTGACAGAAAGCTTTCCTTACACCTCGACAATCGAAGTCGTGCAGAAGGGGTTATGTCCAAATTGGATTCAGCCGCCTTGTATGGTTGTGCGCTTATATCATGATGCGCGTTCCGCTGAAGTGACGAGTTATCAGAACGAAAAACGCATAGATGGTAGATACCAATACCCGAATCCGCAAATGCGAATGCCGGATGAAAAGGCGCAACTTAATCAGTTCTTAGCCGAATGGCTTACTCATTGTCTTAAATACGGTCATGCAGAAGTAGCATTAGATTTTGCACCCTTGCGATAATCGTTCTAGAATTGAATAAAATGTGATCCAATTCTTATTAAAGTTGAAAAATGGCCTATATAGTTAGAGGCTAGTAAAAAAGTTGCTGAACACTTGGACATGGAGTTCCCATTGTATTGCTTAGATAACGAAGGAGCGATTCAGTTTATTCAGATAACAGATATGCATCTGAGAGAAGCTGAAGACGGTCATTTATTAGGGCTAGAAACCCAAGACAGTCTTGAATGCGTCTTAAACAGCGTTAAAGCTGAAAATGACGACTTTCAATTTTTCGTTGTGTCTGGTGATTTATCTCAAGATGGCTCAATTGCGTCCTATGAACGTCTACAACAATCTTTAAAGCCTTTTGCAGTTCCTTCGTTTTGGTTTCCTGGCAATCACGATCTGATGGCTAATATGAAAGCAGTATGCCAAGGGACTGAGCACCTAGAAAATATCATTCGTACACAGCATTGGCAGCTCGTCTTATTAAACTCGCAAGTTGAAGGATCTGTTCACGGTAATTTAGCCGATGACCAGTTTGATCTGCTTGAGCGTGCATTAATTGAACGCCCTGACTTACACACCTTGATTAGTCTGCATCACCATCCTATTCCTATGGACAGTGGTTGGATGGATAAGATTGGTGTGCATAATGGCGAAAAGCTTATGGCGATGGCCCGTAAACATAGTAATGTGAAATGCATATTATGGGGGCACGTGCATCAAGACAGCGACCGCATAGTCGATGGCATTCGTATGCTATCCACACCATCAACGTGTATTCAATTCATGCCTAAATCGAAAGATTTTGGTGTTGAGGTAATAGCACCGGGCTACCGTAAGCTTCAACTTAACCCTGATGGCTCGATTGAAACCGAGATGTCACGAGTTCAAGGCATTGAATTCGATGTTGATTTATCCGTTGACGGGTATTAATTCACCTACCAAGGCTATTAATAGCTTCTATGACCCTTCCTAGCCATATCGCTTGTGTTTATTTACACGGCTTCTTAAGCTCGCCAAAATCTAAAAAAGCCCAAGAATTAATTCAGTTCTTTGATCACCATAAAATGAAGGAGCAATTACGTGTTCCTGCTTTGTCTTTTGAACCCGCAGAAGCGATTAAGCAGGCTCAGCAGGCTATTGATGAGTTGAGGCAGCAGCCGGGAGTTGAACAGGTTTTTGTTATGGGCAGCTCTTTAGGGGGCTTTTACGCGACCTACTTAGCAGAAAAAGAGAATCTGAAAGCGGTACTGATTAACCCTGCCGTTCGGCCTTTTGAATTGTTTGATAAGTACCTAGGCCCAAATAAGCATTTTTATGACGGACAAACCTATCTACTAGAGCTGAAGCACATAGAACAGTTGCGAAGGTTGGAAGTGGCGTCTTTGTCTAGCCCTAAGCAATCATTACTCTTATTGCAAACTGGGGACGAGACCCTGGATTATCGGCTAGCCACTGAAAAATACAGAGAATGCCCTAGCTGGATAGCGTCAGGCGGAAATCATAGTTATGAAGGCTTTATGGAGCGATTAGAATCGATTTTCTACTTCGTCGCCCGCTAGTACCAATACCCTTTCGTAGAATCAGGTTTACAGCTTCACTTTAATTCGGTTATTCATATCACGGCTTTGGCGAATCAGTTCATTGCCCTCTTCACGTTGGCTCGACTTCGCTAAGCGATCGTATAAGACAACATTGACGGTAGCGGCAAGGTTCAAACAGCCACGAGTTGGAATATAAACGACGCTGTCTGCTTTATTCACGACCTTTTGTGTAACCGTGCCATCCTCTGGGCCAAAAATATAAAATGCATTGTCGGGGTGCTGAAAGTCCGCTAAAGATTCAGCATTTTCAACGAGCTCAATGACCACTATCTTAGCCCCTTCGGGCGCGCACTCTATTAAGCAGCTAACACCTGTTAGTGGAATACTATCGCTTCTATTTTGCGTATCCGTGCAGAACGCTGCCGCACGGTTATAGCGCTCACCTGTGTATAGAATACTGTCAGCTTGAAAGCAGCCTGCGGCTCGAAGAGCAGCCCCTACATTAGTAGGGCTTTTAGGATTACTAAGACCCAGAGTAACTTTAGAATGGCTCATTAAATTATCTGTCTCATATCGATGCATAGGTGGAGAGAATGATTTGGCGGCATGATAATACATTGTCCGCGTTTTATCTCTACTTTACCCTCCTACTTAGGCAGCTTATGCTAATCTTTAGAGATATATTTTATTGGCGAAAAGACTGATGCTGCCTAAGGTAAAGCTCAAGCAATCACTTGCATACCTGTTGCTAGCCATACTCATAATGCTGGTCTATCAGTATGTCATAGCCATCTCTGACCCGACCCAACTAGCCCTTAGGAATGGACAGAATGGCTTTCAAATAGAAGAGTCATTCTTGGTTGATTCGACTAGTGAGCTGAAACTTTCTCAGCTCTTAGCCGATAACACACGATTATTGCATCAACCTTTGACTGACATCCCATGGAGCTTTACTCAGCAAGCCTATTGGATTCATTTAAAAATAATTAATAATAATCCTCATGCCGTTGATATTGTCAGCCACTTTTCAAATCCCATGCTAGAACAATTGGCCATTTATCAGTTACACGAAAATAAGATTGTCGAAGAGAAAGCATTAGGCTGGTATGAGCCCAGCTTAAATAGATTTGATCGCAGTATTCCATCGTACGAAGTTACCGTGCCAGAAGAGGGCTTCGTTGAATTGTATATTCGTATCGCAACCGAAGGCATTGCTAAAACACCGATCAATTTATATGTGAAAGATGATTTCTCAAAGTTAGTTCGCTTTACCTTCTTAATTTGGGGAAGTTTTGTTGGTATTTTGATTGCCATGTCTTTATACAATTTAGTCTTGTTCTTAGGTTTACAAGACTCTGTCTATTTAATATATATTGGTTACATTACGTCGGTATTAATGATGCTGGGTGTTGTCATTGGCTTTGGCCATTATATTTGGCCTGAGAGCATTATTCGCTTCCTGCGTGAAAATATTGTTGCAGTGAATACCTCCCTGATGATTTTCACTCTGTCTTTCGCGCTGTCATTTTTTAACGCTTTTGAAAATAAAACTCGAATTGTTATTTTTTGCGGAGTCTATCTAGTTTACCTGATTACATTCTCTTTCATTAGTATGCTAATTCCAGAATACATAGCAGCTCCTATATTCTTTTTGAGCATGGTGTTCCTTTATCCCGCAGCAACCATTCTTATCATTCAACAATACAAGGTAAATTCTCGATGGGCGAGATTGTACCTTATATCTTGGATACCTCTGATTTTAGGCGGAACAATTCAACCCATGGGGTTAACAGGGGTTATTGATGACTCATTCCTAATTCATCACGCTTTAATGATTGGCGTTCTTTTTGAAGTTGTATTGATGGCAATGGCACTTGCAAAAAGAATGCAGTTTAAAAAAGAACTGGCGCTATATAATGCGACACACGAACCAGAAACTAATCTTGCGAATTCTTATTTGTTGGAAAGCAAAATACAAAACTTATTGAAGAAGAGAGAGAACTTCGCAGTATGTATTATCGAAGTCGCAGACTTCTCTAGTTTATTACCCTATATAAGTAATACAGATAATAATGATATTACGATAATGCTAGCTCAAGCAATTGAGCGGAAACTGTATCGAGAAGATAATTTTTATGTGCTTGAGAATAATAAGAACAAAATCACAAAATTGGCGAAAATAAATGATGGTGTTTTTGCCGTGTTGATAGAAGTCACGTCAAAAATGATAAAAGAAAAAGCGCGACTAAGAAAGCAGTTAGATTTTTTACAGAAAGATATGGCGAGGGGGGCACAAATAGGTAATTTATTTGTTAATTTATCAACCAATGTCGGAATATCTTTGTTAGAGCATCAATACAGCCATTTAGCTTCAGATATAATTAAACAGGCATATCAGGCGTTAGAGCAGGGGAAGAGGGAAGCTCTGGGGTTTGGTATTTATTTACCTGAAGAGGCTTTGAATGTTACACAGCGTTTAGCGCTCGCTTCAGATTTACAGCAAGCTTTAAGAAATAATGAGCTAGAGCTTTATCATCAGCCACAAATAAATATTAGTGAAAATATTGTTGATGGTTCAGAGATTTTGCTACGTTGGAAGCATAAGGAGTATGGTTTTATTTCTCCTGATGTATTTATTAAATTAGCGGAAGATACCGGCATTATTAACGAATTGACTTTATGGGTTGTTAATACAGCCTGTAAAGATTTGGAACAAATTATTGCGCTAGGCCATAAAAATCATAATATTTCAGTCAATATTAGCGGCAAGGATATCTCAGAAATTAACTTTTTGAGGAATATTAAAAAGATAACAAGCAAGTATGATATTCCGTTATCAAATTTAACCTTTGAATTAACAGAGTCCGTTATGGTTAATGATTTTCATCATTTAAGCCAAATAATGAGAGAACTGTCGTTAATGGGAATACACGTTGCAATTGATGATTACGGCACGGGTTATTCGTCGTTATTGTATATTTCTCAACTGCCATTTAATGAAATTAAAATTGACAAGAGTTTTGTGATGGATCTTGAAAGTTCCAAAAGGAATTTGACCATTGTAAGAACAACGATTGAAATGGCTAAAAATTTAGATTTGAAAGTTGTTGCAGAAGGAGTTGAGTCAAAAGCTATCGAGGATGTACTGAGATCTCAAGGCTGTCGCATTACGCAGGGCTATTATTATCAGCGGCCAATTAAATTCTCTGAGTATTTAGAGTGGCTGGATCAGCAATGATACGTAATTAGAAAATTAATGTGATCTTTTGATCTTGTACATTTCTTTGTCTGCATGCGATAAGAGTTTATCAAAATCATTACCATCTACAGGGTAGGTAGCACTTCCTATACTGCACTCAACAGTCAGGACTTTATCATCGATGACTATATCTTGATGAATTGCATCTATTAACGTATTTATAATTGTTGCAATATTAGAGGCTTTAAAGGTGCTTTCTAATAAAATGACAAATTCATCTCCACCTATACGAGCGATCATATCTGATTTACGGATCAAGTGGCTAACCTTGTCTGTCACCGTCATCAATACTTTATCACCACATGAGTGCCCATGAATATCATTAATCTGTTTGAATTTATCTAAGTCGATATACAGTAAGGTAAAGGCATTATTATTACGTTCAAACTGATCAATTAAATGGGTAACGCGGGCTAATAATGAATAACGATTTGGAATGCCGGTAAGCTGGTCGTATTGAGCTAAATGTCTTAAACGTTCAGTTTCATTTATGCGGTCTGTAATATCGCGATTGATCCCTAAAGCGCCGCTCATATTGCCTTCATCATCTAAGATAGGAATACACATTGATTCAATCCAGCCAATAGAACCATCTTTGTGTAGCATGCGGACTTCACCCGTCCATTTACCTCTCTCAGCAACTGCAGCTAGAACTTCAGTTGTAATATGATCAAGATCTTCTGTTACATGTAGAATACTGACGGGCTGTCCAAGGACTTCATCTTCGTGATAACCATAAAGAGCTTCTGAACCTTTATTCCAATCCACGATTATCCCTGATGAATCTGTCACAACAACAGCATCAAATAGATAGTCAAACGCTTGAGCGCGCTGCAATAACCTTTCAGATTTCAACGTAATAAATTCCATGTTTAATATGCTGCTAAATAAGAATAGCAAACAATGGCTGATTAGGCAGTTTTATGAAGGGGTTATCGCGTTGAATGTGTGTCTGTCTTGATTGAAATCAGTACTGATTACGCCTTTACGCAAACATAAACCGAATTGGTCGAGATGTTATTTTGAAATGGGTTGAAAAAGGAAACTACGTGGGATTCAACTTGCTCAAACACGGTCTTTAACAAAGCTTCGAAGCTTTCTTCGGGTAAGTTCTGCGACCACATTGCAAATACCCCCTGAGGCTTTAGTTGCTCAGCCATCAACGCTAGGTTTTCAGTGCTATAAAAGCTGGCATTATCAACGCTAAGGAATTCGGTAGGGGAGTGGTCGATATCCAAAAGAATAGCATCCACTTTTTTGCCCGCACTCAGGGGATCAAAACCTGTACTCGGGTCGACAGCCAAATCGAAAAAGCTGCCAAATACATAGTGATTACGAGTATCGGCGTTGAGGATCTTGCCTAAAGGTACCAGCTCGTCTTTATGCCAGCCTATGACAGTATCTAAGGCATCAACCACAAACAGCTCTGAAATTCGCTCATCTTTTAAGGCTGTCACAGCGGTGTAGCCAAGGCCTAAGCCACCGACAACAATACTTAAGTTATCACCTTGCACTGCTGCTAAACCGAGAGTCGATAGTGCTTCTTCAGCTTCTACGAACATACTAGACATTAAAAACTCATCGCCTAGCTTAACTTCGTAGATATCTCTGTCGCCAAATGCAGGTATACGTCGTCTGCGAAGGGAAATTTGCCCTATAGATGAAGCTTGGCTATCAATTTCTTTGAACAATAGAGACATCGTCGGTTTTCCTAGCAGTGTAAGCGTGGGTATTGATTTTTAAAGATCAAGATTACGCTTTAAAACCTTCGCAGATGTAATGATGCGGCTCGTTCTATAAAGCTCAGGGTGCTTCTCTTCGTCGGTATAACGCATTGGCTCACCTGAAGTTGGGCTAACAAACCAAGATACTTCTGGGCGTGACTCGCCAAGCTCTTTTTTAAATACTTGCGGTGTAATACCTAACGCTTCAGCGGCTGCATTGAACGTACAACGGGTTTTTACTTCGTTAATGTAATCAATTATTACTCTAATTTTGTCTTGCACTTCAAGATGCTCCTTATAAAAATTGCCAATACAGGCATAAACTGATGACTATTAGATGTTAACTACTAGCGAATGGCAAGAGCTCAGCCGAGAACCTTGGCTTAAAGGCCTTGAACTGGGTGTATTATCTGGATTTTGACGGCTTATTTGGGCCAGATTTCACGAGTCAGTGGTTTAACCCTCTGAAATTTAAGCATTTCCATCTTTTGATCTAGGAATTATTAGCGGCCTCAGTATACTGGATGAAAAATTCTATCCGCGTAGCGCTATATCCATGACATTCGAAATGTCCGCGTTACTCATCATCAGGGGATAAAGGCATTAATGGCGAATAAAGAATATAACGCTCAGTCGATTGAGGTCCTTAGCGGACTTGATCCGGTGCGCAAACGCCCAGGGATGTACACAGATACAACCCGTCCTAACCATTTAGCACAAGAAGTAATCGATAACTCAGTGGATGAGGCCTTAGCAGGTCACGCTTCTGAAATTACCGTGACGGTACATGAAGATGGTTCGTTAACGACCGTCGATGACGGCCGTGGTATGCCGACTGATATTCACCCTGAACATGGGGTATCGGGTGTTGAGCTGATTCTAACCAAGCTTCACGCCGGTGGTAAGTTTACCAACGACAACTATCAGTTTTCCGGTGGTTTGCACGGTGTGGGTATTTCGGTGGTGAACGCGCTATCGACCCTGCTAGAAGTTAAGATTTGGCGTGGCGGTGAAGTCAGCCGTATTGGTTTCCAAAACGGTGATAAAGCGCTGGAATTGGAAGTGATTGATACCTGTGGCAAAAAACGCTCGGGTACCAGTGTTCGCTTTAAGCCAGACCCTAAATATTTTGATTCGCCTAAGTTTTCTATCCCGCGTCTTAAGCATAACTTACGTGCAAAAGCCGTTCTGTGCCCCGGTTTAAAAATTACCTTTAAAGCACCGAACGCAGAAGATAATGCCGAATGGTATTACGAAGATGGTTTAAAAGATTATCTTAAAATTCACGGTGCGGGTTTAGACGTTCTTCCAAAAGAACCGTTTACGGGTGCAATGCAGGGTAAAACCGAAGCCTGTGATTGGGCTGTATTCTGGCTGCCTGAAGGTGGCGAATGCATTCAAGAAAGTTACGTTAACTTAATTCCAACGGCGCAAGGTGGCACTCACGTTAACGGTTTCCGTTCGGGTCTATTAGATGCGATTCGTGAGTTTTGTGAATTCCGTAATTTATTACCGCGCGGTGTGAAGTTAACGCCGGATGATATTTGGGATCGTTGTTCGTATGTATTGTCGGCGAAATTAGCTGACCCACAATTCTCGGGTCAAACCAAAGAACGTTTGTCGTCGCGTGAAGCGTCAGCGTTTGTTTCGGGCGTCACCAAAGATGCGTTTGGTTTATGGCTGAACGAACATACCAACGATGCCGAGCTACTTGCGGAAATGGCCATTGCCAGTGCGCAAAACCGTTTACGCAAAGCGAAAAAAGTATCGCGTAAAAAGATAACTCAAGGCCCAGCACTGCCAGGTAAGTTGGCGGATTGCACTAGCCAAGAATCAGAACGCACCGAGATCTTCTTGGTGGAAGGGGACTCTGCTGGCGGCTCGGCCAAGCAAGCCCGTGATCGTGTATTCCAAGCGATTATGCCGTTACGCGGTAAGATCTTAAATACCTGGGAAGTTGATTCTGGCCAGATTCTAAGTTCGGAAGAAATTCATAACATTGCTGTGGCGTTAGACATTGATCCTGCTGCAGAAAATTTAGACAGCCTACGTTATGGCAAGGTGTGTATCCTAGCCGATGCCGACTCGGATGGTCTGCACATTGCCACATTATTGTGTGCCTTGTTCGTGCGTCACTTCCGCTTATTAGTAGAAGAAGGTCACGTCTATGTGGCGATGCCACCTTTGTATCGTATCGATATCGGTAAAGAAGTTTTCTACGCATTAGATGAAGCAGAAAAGAATGGGATTTTAGATCGTATTCAAGCCGAGAAGAAACGTGGCAAGGTCAACGTGCAGCGATTTAAAGGACTGGGTGAGATGAACCCACTTCAATTGCGTGAAACGACTATGGATCCAAATACACGTCGCTTAGTTCAGCTTTCATTAAACGAAGGTGATGGCACGATGGAAATGATGGACATGTTGCTATCGAAAAAACGCGCAGCCGATCGAAAAAATTGGTTAGAAGATAGTGGCAATCAGGCTGAAATTAATTAAGGACTAGCTCAAAAAAATGACTGATATTATTGATGAGTCTGGCAGTTCAAGCAGCTACCTAGACGATGGCATAGAACGCCAAACGTTAAAAGATTATACCGAGAGTGCGTACTTAAACTATTCCATGTACGTAATTCTTGATCGCGCCTTGCCACATATTGGTGATGGTTTAAAACCGGTTCAGCGTCGTATTGTTTACGCCATGAGCGAGCTGGGTTTAAAGTCGACAGCAAAGCATAAAAAATCCGCCCGTACCGTCGGTGACGTATTGGGTAAGTATCACCCACATGGTGATAGTGCGTGTTATGAAGCGATGGTATTAATGGCGCAGCCATTCTCGTATCGCTATCCGCTCGTCGACGGCCAAGGTAACTGGGGTGCACCCGATGACCCTAAGTCGTTCGCCGCAATGCGTTATACCGAAGCGAAATTAGCCAAGTATGCTGATGCACTATTGTCGGAGCTGGGCCAAGGTACTGTTGATTGGCAGCCAAACTTTGATGGCACCATGGATGAACCTTGTGTTCTTCCTGCACGTATTCCGAATCTATTATTAAACGGTACGACGGGTATTGCGGTAGGTATGGCGACGGATGTTCCGCCGCATAACTTACGTGAAGTGGCCAGTGCGTGCATTCATTTATTAGATGAACCGAAAGCGGATATCGATGCGGTACTTGAACATATTCAAGCACCGGATTATCCGACCGACGCTGAAATCATTACACCAAAATCTGAAATTAAAAAGATGTACCGCACGGGCAAAGGCTCGGTGAAAATGCGTGCCGTCTATGAAATGGAAGATGGCGATATTGTGGTCACCGCATTACCGCATCAGGTTTCTGGCGCTAAGATTCTAGAACAAATCGCTGCGCAAATGACGGCGAAGAAGTTACCGCTAGTCACCGATTTACGTGATGAGTCTGATCACGAAAATCCAACACGCTTGGTGATTATTCCTAAATCGAATCGTGTTGATATCGACGCGTTAATGGCGCACTTGTTTGCCACTACCGATTTAGAGCGCAGCTATCGTGTGAACATGAATGTGATCGGCCTAGATGGTCGCCCACAAGTAAAAGATTTACGTTCGATGTTAGTAGAATGGTTAGAGTTCCGTACTCAAACAGTTCGTCGTCGTTTGCAGCACCGTTTAGATAAAGTGCTTGCACGCTTGCACATCTTGCAAGGTTTGATGGTTGCGTTTTTAAACATCGATGAAGTTATCGAAATTATTCGGACCGAAGAAAAACCGAAAGTCGTCTTCATGGATCGCTTTGGTTTAACGGATATTCAAGCGGAATCAATTTTAGAATTAAAACTTCGTCATCTTGCTAAGTTAGAAGAATTTAAGATTCGTGGCGAGCAAGACGAATTAGAAAAAGAACGTGACCAGCTAGAAAAAATTCTAGGCAGCGAGCGTCGTTTGAAAACCTTAATCAAAAAAGAACTGACTGCGGACGCAGAGCTGTTTGGTGACGATCGTCGTTCGCCTGTGGTTGCTCGTAACGAAGCAAAAGCTTTCTCTGAAACTGATCTATTGGGCAGCGACCCAGTAACGGTTGTTATTTCTGACAAAGGTTGGGTTCGTGCCGCGAAAGGCCACGACGTCGACGTTGAAGGTTTAAGCTATAAATCAGGTGATAAGTTCTTATTAGCCTGTACCGGCAAGAGTAATCAAAACGCCGTATTCATTGATGACGGAGGGCGAGCGTATTCTGTGCAAAGCCATACTCTGCCATCAGCACGAGGGCAGGGCGAACCGTTATCGGGCCGTTTAACTGTTCCGTCGGGCATCGGCTTTAAAGGCTTGGTGATGGGGCCGGATGAAGATCATTACCTAATGGCGACCGACGCCGGTTATGGTTTTATTACTCAGCTAAAAGATATTCAAACCAAAAACAAAGCCGGTAAGGCGATGTTGACGGTACCGGCGAATGCGCAGGTATTATCCCCAGCGAAAATCAACAGTATCGAAAAGTCTTGGATCGCTGCGATCAGTAACGAAGGCCGTATGCTGGTATTTCCTGCCGCCGATCTTCCAGTAATGGGTCGTGGTAAGGGTAATAAGATGATTAGCATACCAGGGCCGCGCGCAAGCAGCCGTGAAGAGCTAATGATCTCGGCAGTTGCCTTTGGTGAAACCGATACCTTGCTGGTGCATTCGGGTAAACGCCATACTAAGTTGAAGTTCTCTGATCTAGAGCATTACTTTGGTGAGCGTGGACGCCGCGGTAATAAACTACCGCGCGGATTCCAGAATGTAGATATGGTTGAGATTGTGCGTAAAGAGAAGTGATTCTTTTAAGCTAATTTTTATCTGTTTTGAAAAAGCCCAATGAGTGAAAACTCCTTGGGCGTTTTTGCAACTGGTTAATCCAAAAGTATTGAGGTGTGATGCAAAACTAGGCTTAGATTTGTACAGCAATATAAACGTAGGTCGTTTAAAAAGATAATTTAGAATTTGTAAAATGATATGTGCTGATTAAACGGTATTGGTTTCGTTAAGAAAATGACCATTTTTCATTTAAAAAAACATGTGACAGAGTTTTTGTTGATATTTATTAAAAATATGTCGATAAACCGACGAGCGGAGGTAGGTGCCAAAGTTAAATATCTATATAATCCCGCGAAATAAAGGAATAGTACTCACCATGCGCATACCAAAAATTATAATTAATATATTACTCACCTCACTTTTTGTTTCATCTGTTTCTGCAGACCAATGTAGAAGAATACATATTGGTTTAGTCAATTGGACCGATATAGAAGCAACAACGGCACTAACATCTTCTCTCATGAAAGAACTGGGCTTTCGAGTAAGGACTTCTGTTAATACAGTACCTACAACACTTGATAAATTATCAAAGGGTAAAGTCGATGCGTTTCTAGGAAACTGGATGCCTTCAAACTCTACTACAATCCAACCTTATTTTGATAACGGTAGTATCGTTAAGCTTTCGACAAACCTAGTTGGGGCGAAATACACACTAGCAGTTCCTCAGTATGTTTATGATGCTGGTGTAAGAACATTCCAGGATTTAGCAAAACATGCTGATAAGTTCCAGAAGCGGATTTATGGCTTAGAAGCTAACAATGATGGCAACGTGATTATTGATAATATGATTGCGGATAATGCTTATGGATTGAAGGGCTTCAAGTTAATTGCTACATCAGAAAGGATTATGCTAGCGCAGCTGCGTAAAAAAAGTCGAAATAAAGATTGGATCGCTTTCTTAGCGTGGGAGCCTCATCCAATGAATGTTAATTTTGATATAGCGTATCTAGATGGTGATAAAAAATATTTCGGTGAAAATTATGGGGCTTCGACAGTAGAAACTATCGTAAGAAAAGGATTTGTCGAAGAGTGCCCAGAGCTCGCTAAGTTATTAAAAAATCTAAAATTCTCTTTGAAGATGGAAAATGAGCTGATGGCTGATATTCAGGATAATCATATCGATCCCAAAAGTGCAGCATGGAAGTGGATGGCTAAAAACACACAGCAGGTTAGCAAATGGTTAGAAGGAATAGAGCTTGGGGATGATAAGTCAATAAACGATATTGTTGCGTCGTTTGAGTAGTTTTTTTAAATAAAAAATTTACATAAAAAATAATATTAGAAGCCAACAAGGTTAAACTTACTTGGCTTTCTACTTTATTTTTTTTCTGCTAAATCAATAAAATGTTCTTCTAGCATCATGTACTCGGTTTTGGTTCTTTTCAGTTCATCTTCTAATTCTGTTTTTGTGTCATGGTTTTCCAATAGATCAAGGAATTGGCTTTCTAAAAAATCTTTTTCGGTAAGTGCTCTTTCGAGCGCAAATTCAATTTCAGACATATCATTTTCAATCGATTCAAAATCACTTTCTTTAGCCGTTTTAGATTCCTCTTCAAGCCGCAAGTATTCTTGCATTAATTGCTCTAGTTCACTATTTTGATTGTCAATTTTATTCTTCTGTTGGTTTATTGTTTCAGACATCTGATCCAATGTTTCTTTTGTCTCTGTTTGATTATTGACCTGACTTTGTAATTCACTGTTCTCGGCATTCAGTTCAACATTTTTGAACTGCTCAATTTCATGCTGTTCTTTCACAAGTCGTAATTTAATTAGTTCCTGTTTTTGTTTAAGTAATTTTTCTTCAATAAAGGTTAATCTATGGTTTCCCTGAGTGACTTGATTCCTTAAAATCGTAATTGTATCCTCATAAGCATCCGATTGTGCTTTAAGACTGGCCAGTTGTGCTTTTATATAACGTTCTTTACTTTCTTGGTCTAGGGAGTCGTTATTCTCAATATTTTCTATTTCAGCCATAACATCTTGCTGCTGCTGATTAATCATTTGTAAATTGGCAATACAATCTTGCTGTAATTTGAACTCTTCTTTTCCTAACGGTTCTGTATCGCGCTGCTTTTTATGTTTGTTAACTATCTCTTTTAACTGTTGGATTTTGTCTTTGACTAATAATTCATTAGAAATTGTTTTTTTTAGCCGAAAGAATATGTAACCCCAACTAATCAATAGGAGTACGAAAAGGTTAAAACAAATGAATATCAATACTCCAAATTTCGACAAGGTATTCCTCATATCTAGCAGTTAATGGCAGCCTTATATAGAGTATAGAGTATTTTTCAGCTCTATTATGAGGTGCAATGTGTCATTAAAGTCAGGTGTTTAAGGTTGAATCTGGCAGATTGAGAAGGCTGGGCTAATCTATAAGTGGGTAATGTTTTCGCGGAGGGTTGCAATGCTGCAGCCTAATCAGTTGTTTGATATATCTAAAGCTGTTTGGCAGTCCTTCAGCTCAGAGCCTCTAGTGGCAGCCTGTTATTCACTAGAGATTAATAAAATTGCGTCGCTTCAATGGATTTACTGTCACTTATCTGCAGATCACGTTGTATTGCTTGGCATTGATTCTAGTGCTGGTTACCAGTTAGCGGCAGATATGTTGAGCACGAAAATTGAGACTCTTTCTGAAAGTGATGAACAGGATGCGATAATAGAGCTAATGAATTGTATTTGCGGGCAATTAGATCGTGACCATCCGGCTGATGAGTGCTTTGACTTGCCACAACTAAAAGAGCCCTTAGAAATTAAGGGGATGCTTAATAGTTTGAAGAGGATTTCAGAGGTAACTGCCAAAACTGGAGATAGTTACTTTTATATCGCATTATTTGAATCTGATAGTGTGGAGGATGTTGGTGATATGGAATGAAAATACTAATTGTCGATGATAGTAAGGCCATGCAGCATATAGTTAAGCGTGGCTTAGAGAAACTAGGTTATAACGATTTAGAAATCGTATTAGCTTCCAATGGTCGAGATGCTTTAGAGTTGGCAAAAGATTGGCAACCTAAACTAATTCTGTCTGATTGGCATATGCCTGAGATGACTGGGCTAGAGTTGATGCATGAGTTAGACAAAGCGATGTTGGATATTGATATTGGCTTTGTTACAACAGAATCATCTGAGGAGCGCATAAAAGAAGCGACTGATGCAGGCGCACTTTTTGTTGTAAGTAAGCCTTTTGACGTAGAGACACTTCACAATGCCGTGTTGCCAGTCTTACAAGGAACTGGGGTTAAAGAATCGCAAGTGGAGCTAGAAGTAAAGGCTGCTGAAGAAAGTGACAAGCAGGATATCACTATGCCTAAAAGCGAATCTCTTCAAAAGGCTTTGAAGCTATTAACAGTCAAAGAAATCGCCGTTACGACTAAAGATATAGATGATCCGAAGGCCAGCTGGCTTCCTTGTGTCATTGGTTTGTTTGGTTTTGATAATGAGAAAAATATTAAAGTAGTATTAGTCTTTGATATTCTGGCAGCGATGATTTTAGGTGCAAATTCAGATTCAATATCTAAAAGTATGATTGATGGGGCGATAAAGGATAAAGTAATTCCTAAACATGTTATTGCAAATTGCGAGCGAGCGTTAAAAATGATTAGTTTAGTCATCAATCGGGAAGTCGCTAGCAGAGAACTCACGATGATTAGTATGTCTACGCTAACAACAAATGTGGATAAGCTTGCAGTGTTAGTCGGCCGAAAAGGAGTCACTCGCATTGATTATAATGTCTCAAATAAAGACTATAACGATGGGCGCATTATAATCTTGTGTCCTTAGCATTGGAGAAGAAGGTGAAAGTAGTCAAGCATCAATCGAATAATAATAGGTTTGTACTATCTGAAAGTGGCAGTGAATGTGTGCTTGATTATCGTCTATCTGAAACCTCATCTGGACATAAAGTGGATTTCACTCATACGTACGTTCCTGATGAATTGCGGGGTAGAGGATTAGCTGAATTGCTTGTTGGTGCTGGCTTGGCATGGGCAAAAGAGCAAGACTATCAAATCGAAGCAAGTTGCTGGTATGTCGACAAGTTCTTATAATTTTCTATAATTCAATCACACGCTACACATTGTTGACCTAGCTCGCTATATAACTCATCAGAAAAGATTTAGAATAGCATTCAACTTTTCAGATTTATCAGGTTAGGTATTTCATGCAAGACGAATTTTATATTGAAGATATGGCAATGTGGGACAGTAAACTGTTTATCAGCCATTACCCACGTCATGATGAAAATGTTGCTGATTTGGAAAAAGCTCTTTATGAAATCAAAGAACAGCAGGCGAATAAAATTGATAGTGACGTCGCTGTTTTTGCTAAGCATGCTTTGTTTGAAAGTGAGCTCAACTTATTAACCTTACCTTATGAGGCTTTACAAAAATTCCGTGCGCATGTGGAAGAATTAATCGCAACCATAGCTCATGCGGTGAACGAACCCTTTTGGCCAGAAGGCGCTCAGGCTGAAGTGGATGTTGTTGAGTCTTGGTATCACATTACTGAAAATGGTGGTTATCACGATACTCACTCACACCCGAACTGCTCTTGGTGTGGTATTTATTATCTAAAAGAAGGTGAGAGTAGTCTTGATGGTCGAAACGGTGTGAATCGATTTTATGACCCTCGCCACGGTGCTGATCATTACCAGGATGCAGGTACCGCATATTTATCTGCCGATGGTTTTATGGATTTCTCACCGCTTGCAGGACAAGTTATTATATTTCCATCGTATTTGAAGCATGCAGCAATGCCATATTTTGGCGAAAGCGATCGTGTAGTTATTGCGTTTAATTGTCAGGTGAATGCGAAAGTTGAATGATTATTCCACCATCTCTTAAGTGCTTTTTATCAATCGAATACTAAGTATTAAGTAGATAGATATCAGTCTATTCTTAATGCTTATTCCACTTACTTAATGTATCTATTCTGCAGTAGCCTTTTATATTATTAATGATAATGTGGATAAGAAATAATTATAAAGAGCCATTATGTTTAAGATTAAAGTAGAGCGTATTGTAAAAGCTCCAATTGAAAGAGTATTCGAAGCAATTAGTGATCATGCAAATTATGGGTTGTACCCTTCTGTTGGTATGGCTCATTTACTTAGCGAAGGTGATCAAGAACGAAATGGTAAAGGAGCTTTACGTACCGTTGAAACCGGAGTATTTAAGGTTTGGGAACGAATTACAGCATTTGAGCGTCCAGTTCATATGCAATATCAGATTGAGCGCGCAAAGCCTATAAAGATGGATCACTATAAAGGTATCATTGATCTAAAAGAACTAGGCGATGGAACAACACATGTCACTTGGGTGTCGGAAGGTCATATGGCTGTTCCCTTGATAGGTCAGTTCCTCGATTCTAAAATGCAGAAGCAAGGCACGTCAGTTTTTCACAGTATGCTAAAATCGATTGAATCTCGTTAATGACTTTGTCACGAAGCTTATTATTGAGATGATACTATTCCTTTTGCCATGGAGAGTAAGCTTTCAATATGTATGTTTGAAAGTAGGCTGTAGTGAAAACCTCGATAATTAAATTCTACATTAGAAAATCCTGGATACTGGTTTAAAGTTGCTTGTGTATTTTCTATTGGTAAGGGAATACCGAATTCATTTAATTTCTTGCCGTTGCTAGGCGTAGCAACAGTGATCAAAAAGAAAGCATCGTTGTGGTAATACGCTAAAGCATTGTTCATATTTTGTTGTTGGAATATTTTTTTTGTCGTAAAACCCCAGTTATCACCTAGGTCTTCCGGCCAAATTATTTCTTTGTTAATACGCTTGCTGATTTTCTTGTTTGATAGTCCTTTTTTACTAACATCCCAGTAATCCATATCAGTATCTTTAGGCAGTGTTATTCTGCTTGGCAAGAGGCCGCTTTTATTGAAACTCATTTTCGTGTTTTTAATTTTTGCTTCTATGCCATTATTAAATATGAAGTTGGCTTGCATAAATAATGAATGGTGGTAATCAACAAAGGCTTCAATTTTTTTAATTTCTACTCCTGTACCATTTGCTATTAAGTCCATACCTACAGATAGGCGGTCAGCTACATGGATTGAAGGGGTAAATACTTGCTCATAATGTTCCTTGGTATACCAATAAATCCCTTTTACACGATCCAGAGCACTCTCTTTATTATCATCTTGCAGTCCAGTAATTATTAACGCGGTTTTCTTTGAGACATCGTGTAACGTAATTGTATTGTCGTAATAACTCACTTCAAAACCTTTAAACAGATCAGGCTGAGTTATTACTTGATAAAAGCCGGTCGGAGCGTGAAAAATAACATCACTGATAACTGAGGTTTTTTGATTTGACAGGCTCTGCTCAGTGACTGCTTGAAAGTTGTCAACTTTACTTAAATTCTGATACGTCCGATTTATCCAAAATTTATCCGCGCTATTAGTGATATCCGCTAAGGCACCGGAAGCTGTGAAAGTAGAATGTATAATAAATGCAATCAATGCGACTGACTTAATAAAAGGGCGAATGTCCATATTACGGTCCTTCAATAAATAGAATTATGTTAGTTAATAAATTGAAAGCGAGCGATAACTTCGCCACCAATTTCTACGGTTTCTGAAAACATATCCGCAGGTCGAATCCAGCTCGATGGCGCTTCATCAGCGTAGCGTGTTTCGTAAACAACAAACCACTCTTCGGTTTCACTATGGCGAGCGACGTCTATCACTTGATACTCAGCACCTTTATAATGACGATAGAGGCCTTTTTTGATGTCAGGTTTTTTATTTAAACTATTAATCTGGCTCACTATTTTTTTCCTGCTTCGATTTCGTTAAAGCGCGCTAGCTGCTCTGGAGTAGCTTTTTGTTGGTGATTTTCTTTCCATTCGGAATATGGCATGCCATACACTAACTCGCGCGCATCTTCGTATTCGATTTCAATACCGCGCTCTTCACCCGCGGCCTTGTACCACTTTGATAAACAGTTTCGACAGAAGCCTGCTAGATTCATTAGATCGATATTTTGTGCATCTTTACGTTCATCTAAATGTGCTAATAAACGACGAAAAGCTGCAGCTTCTAATTCAATATTGGATTCTAATTTTGACATGATAAATTCCTAGGTATTACTTTTAAATTATTGGTATAACTATATTATCAAACGAGGTGACTAAAAGTGTTGATAACCCATCTGTTTATTTTTTACTGGTGCACTGTCTAATAATACCCAATCCGATTCATGATGGCTTCGGTTATCGAGAGCCGGCAGTTTTTCAACTATGCCTACGTTATGACAGTTTAATGCTTTGAGATCATTGTATGCGAGCTTGGGAGCGGTAAATAATAATTGATAGTCATCGCCTCCGGTTAAGGCAAATTGCAATGCTTGAACTTTGCCGAATCGTTTAACGGATAATTCGTTCAACGGAATATTGTTAGACGTAAAGTTTAAGCAGCAATGAGAGGCTTTTGCGATGTGACTTGCGTCTTGTAATAAGCCATCGGAAATATCCATTGCGCTGGTTGCAAGATGAATAAGCTGTTGCCCTAAATTAATCTGCGCCTGTGGGTAAAAATAGGCTGATTCTAAACTTGCCCCTTTGACTATTAAAGCCTCCGGCCGAGAAAGTATACTCTCGAGTGCTGCGGCAGAAAGACCAATCTCACCACTCAACCAAATATCATCACCAACTTGTGCGTTGCTTCGGGTTAACGCCTTACCAGAAGGTATTAAACCCTGAACTTGAATCGTGATAACGGTCGTAGGGCTGGAAGTAGTATCGCCACCGATTAAACTAATTGAATATTCATCAGCGCACACACGTAGGCCTGAGCTAAAAGATTCTAGCCATGCTTGAGAAGTATTTTGGGGTAGGCTTAATGCAAGGTGAAACGCTTGGGGTTTGGCGCCCATAGCAGCCAAATCACTAATGGCACATCGCAAGGCGCGTTGTGCAATCAGATGGGCAGGCGCACTAGCGGGAAAGTGAACATCGGCAACTTGAGTATCAATACTCTGTACTAATTCATAACCACTAGGCACTAGAACAATAGAGGCGTCGTCACCGACCGCACAAATAATATCGTCATTATTTTGCGGCCAGTTAAAACAGTGTTTAATTAATTCAAACTCTGTCAGCACGATCGTCTACCTAAAACTTAAAATAAAATGAATCTTATAAAAGAGTTTAAGACTTTTTAATCGAAAGTGTGTTTTTACTTTCGCTAGCCTTGCCACCTTTTGTTCTGATTTTTGCCGAAGGCACTTTAAATACTGGCTTCGTGGTTTTGTTGCTAACATTTTTAGGCTTAGTTTTGGCGTTAGGTTGTTTAACTTCAACCGTACGCACTTGCTGAGCAATTTTATCAACAACACCATTCACGTATTTATGACCGTCTGTCGCACCAAAAGATTTGGCAAGTTCAACAGCTTCGTTGATCACTACCTTATAAGGTACGTCGATACGGTGAATCATTTCGTAAGTAGCTAAACGCAGAATAGAAAGTTCTACTGGCGTCATATCTTCTGTATTTCGATCTAGCAGCGGTGTAATTATATTATCTAGCGCTGACAGCTCGCGTGGCACTCCATGCAGTATTTCGTGGAAGTATTCCAAATCCACTTTGCTCATGTCGTTATCTGCGCGGAATTCAGCTTCAATTTTAGCTAAATCTGCGCCCGCCATGTGCCATTGATATATGGCTTGCAGGGCAAAGCTACGTGCTTTGCGACGAGCCGCTGGGCTGGCTTTTTGAGTGCCTGATGGACGAGACATGTGTTATGCCTCTAATGCGTTAAGTAGGTTAACCATTTCGAAGGCAGACATAGCCGCTTCTTCACCTTTGTTTCCTGCTTTAGTGCCAGAACGTTCGATAGCTTGTTCGATTGAATCAACGGTTAATACACCGAAAGAAACAGGAATACCGAACTGCATTGCAACTTGACCAAGGCCTTTAGTACATTCGCCAGAAACATATTCGAAGTGTGGAGTACCACCGCGGATAACTGCGCCTAACGTGATGATTGCATCATACTTGCCGCTTTGAGCAACTTTCTGTGCAACTAATGGAATTTCCATAGCGCCAGGGCAGCGAACAACGGTAATGCTTTCTGGTTCAACGCCGTGACGAGTTAAAGAATCAACAGCGCCTTCTAACAAGCTTTCAACAACAAATGCATTCCAACGGCCAACAACAATTGCATACTTACCATCGTTAGGGGTTAAGTCGCCTTCAATAATTTCTACAGTCATGTTCTTTACTCTTCTGTTTAATCTGTTTTTTCTTGAACAACGCCGAGGCGCTTAGTTCGTGTATTGTTCTGTATTAGGTGGTTCCTTTTAGGGGACGCTGCAAATACTTCCCTGTAAGCTCGAAGATCCCATCCATGGGATCTGACGCCACCAAAAACGAACCACCTAATACAGCACCCCGAAAGGTGTTGTTAAATTCAAAGCCGCTAACTAATTAAAGTTTTACGGCTTATCAGTGAATTCTTTTTCCCTTATCTTTTCTTCACAACATCAAATTCGATTGCTGTGAGCACTTCGCGTATCGGTATTAGGTGTGTCGTTTAAGGCCGTTAGAACACATGGATGTGTTCTTCGAGTCTACAGGGAGAGCGGAGCGACGTATTCACGACGTGCCGCCTAACGACATACCTAATATCGATGGCAAGCGCAGTGCGGTTTCAAAACCAAAACCGTCTACGCTTTTAATCTTTAAAACTAACTAAGCTTCGTAAGGAATATACTCAACAACTTCCAAGTCAAACCCAGAGATGCCAGCATACTTAACCGGTGAACTTAGCAAGCGCATTTTCTGCACGCCAATTTCACGTAAAATTTGCGAGCCAGTACCAATCGTTAAAAAAGTACCTGAACTATCAACATTCGGATTTTTAACTGGCTTAGCTTTACCTAGATAAACATCTAAATTAGAAGCAACATCTTCAGGCTGCCCAGCGGATAAAATAACCAATGCGCCAGTGCCTTCTTCAGAAATTTTCTTCAACGCCGCTCGGCTAGACCAAGACTGAGACTCTGGCTTAACAGCACCCAAAATATCACGTAAAAAATCACCGGTTTGAACACGAACGATGCAAGGCTCGTCACCCTTGATATTGCCTTTCGTTAAAGCAATGTGGGTATCACCTTGAATGGTATCGACAAACTTATGCAGCTGGAATTCACCAAATTCAGTATTGATGGTTTCGCCGGCTACTTCGTCGATGGTCTTCTCATTCGCCATACGGTAGTGAATCAAATCAGCAATCGTACCGATTTTGATATCATGCTTCTCGGCAAAGATTTCTAAATCTGGACGGCGCGCCATAGTGCCATCAGCATTCATGATTTCTACAATCGCAGATGAAGCAGATAAACCCGCAAGGCGAGCCAAATCACAACCCGCTTCGGTATGACCCGCACGGCTTAAAACACCACCAGGGCGAGCACGTAATGGGAAAATGTGGCCCGGCTGAACAATGTCTTCCTGCTTAGAATTACTGTCTACAGCAACACGAATAGTCTTCGCGCGATCGGCAGCAGAAATACCCGTAGTAACACCTTCAGCCGCTTCAATAGAAACAGTAAAAGGCGTCGCAAATTTAGCGCCGTTACCTTCAACCATCGCTGGCAGACCTAAGAAATCACAACGCTCACCGGTTAACGTTAAGCAAATTAGGCCACGTGCTTCAGTCGCCATGAAATTGATAATTTCAGGTGTCACTTTTTCTGCTGCAACAATGATATCGCCTTCATTCTCACGATCTTCGTCATCCATAAGGATAACCATTTTACCGCGACGCATATCATCGATGATTTCTTCAATCTTATTTAAAGCCATCTTATTATCCTAAATTGTCTATCAAAATTGCCTATGTTGTTCAGGCGCTACATATTATTTCCAAAAACCATTTTGTGCCAGAAACGCTTGGCTGATACCGGATTTTGGTTGGTCACTATTCTGCTGCATCATACGCTCTAAGTAGCGTGCAATAACATCCACTTCCAAGTGAACAGTCTGTCCCACTTGGTAACCTTTAATTACCGTCTCTTGTACGGTATGGGGCACGATGTTTAAATCAAAAATCGTGGCACCTGCTGTGGCATCTTCAATCGCATTGACCGTTAGGCTGACACCATCAACAGTGATCGAACCTTTGGCAGCAATGTACTTCGATAACTCAGCGGTCGCTTTAATTTTAAAACGTACTGAGCGAGCATCTTCATTACGGCTTAGAATTGTTCCTAAACCATCAACATGACCTGTGACCATATGGCCGCCTAAGCGAGTTGCTAGCGTCAGCGCCTGTTCAAGGTTCACTGACTTACCGCTTTTCCAATCGGTAATATTGGTATGAGTGATCGATTCTTTTGAAACATCGGCCCAAAAACCATCACCGGGTAATTCAACCACGGTTAAACACACGCCATTGGTGGCGATACTATCGCCTAGCTTTACATCACTTAGATCAAGCTTGCCGGTATTAATGCGTAAGCGAATATCACCTTGCTTACTCTGGCTCGCTACCACAGAACCTACTGCTTCAATAATTCCTGTAAACATTAAGTCACTCTCTTAAACATCAGCCTAGGCTCTTTAATATTAACCTTGGCTCTTCAATACTAATTTTAGGTCATTCCCCACCATTCGCACATCTTGCCAAGACCAACGTATTTGCTGATCCATTTTGACAAATGGAAGGTTGAACGCAGGGCGAGCGTCACTACCTAATAATGTCGGCGCAGTGAATAAAATCAACTCGTCGACTAAATTTTGTTCTACAAAAGCGCCTGCTAATTTAGCGCCTGTCTCGACCAAGACTTCATTGATGCCTTGGCTGGCTAATTGCTCTAGTAAGCGGGTTAAGTCGACTTGCTGAGTCTTGGTACTGGCATCAGACTTAACTTTCAAATAACTCACATCACATGAATCACTGCTAATCGCCGACTTAGGCTCAGTCGGACTAACCATCAACACCTTGCCAGAGTGAGTGAAAATGTTAGCACTCGCTTTTACTCTATGGCGGCTATCAATAATCACTCTTAGCGGCTGACGCGCAGTATGTTCAATATCAGCTGAACCATCTGCCATGATGCGAACATTCATAGCAGGGTCGTCAATTAATACCGAATCAGCACCACAAATAATGGCACAGCTCTGAGCGCGAATTCTTTGTACTTCAGCGCGGGCTTCTGGGCCGGTAATCCACTGGCTCTCACCGCTTTGCATCGCCGTGCGGCCATCTAAACTGGTGGCCATCTTTAATCTTACGTAAGGCAGTGCTTTGTTATCGGCACTATTATTACTAGCCGCTAGCTGCATGCGCTTGATAAAGCCTGGGTTAAGTTTAGCTGACTCAGCCGCTAAACAGTTATCCACAACCTCAATACCCGCAGCACGGAGCATATCAAAACCTTTACCCGCAACTTGCGGATTTGGGTCAGTCATTGCGCCCACAACACGAGCGACCTTGGCGTCTATTAAGCCTTTCGAACAAGGCGGTGTACGGCCAAAGTGGCTGCACGGCTCTAAAGTGACATAGGCCGTTGCGCCTTCTATTTTATGGCCACGTTGCTTAGCATCTGCAATCGCATTCACTTCAGCGTGGCCTTGACCCGCTTTAATATGAAAGCCTTGGCCAATAATCTCGTCATTTTTTACTAGTACGCAACCCACTCTAGGGTTTGGGCTAGTCGTCGTCATACCTTGTTTGGCGAGTCGAATGGCTAATGCCATGTATTCTTGATCGCTCGCCATTTTAGCTTTCTTCTTGAGTTTGTTCAGCATCTTGAGTCTGTTCCGTGACCTGAGTCGAAATGCGTTCGATCTCTTGGCGGAACTCATCAACATCTTGAAAGCTGCGATAAACAGACGCAAAGCGTACATAGGCAACTTTATCTAATTGCCTTAATTCATCCATCACGTATTCGCCAAGCACGAGACTTTTTATCTCACGTTCGCCAAGGGTACGTAACTTATGGGTAATTTGGTTTACAGATTGCTCGACCTTATCGATGCTAACAGGTCGTTTTTCGAGTGCGCGGTGAATACCGGCGACAAGCTTGTCTTCATTAAAAGGTTCACGAGTCCCGTCTTGTTTGACGATTCGTGGCATGACCAGTTCAGCACTTTCGAAGGTGGTGAAACGTTCACCACAGGCCTGACATTCGCGGCGACGGCGGGTTTGTTGGCCGTCAGCGACAAGGCGAGAATCGATAACTTTCGTATCGTGTTCACTGCAGAATGGACAATGCATAGTAAAGAGCGCGCTTTTAAGTGTAAAAGTCGCGCGATTCTACGGCATTTTAAGAAAATTATCTAGGTAATAGTGTATTAGTTAACCACTTCTTCTACCCAGAGTTTAAGCGCCGTAAAGGCATCAGGGCGGACAAAGCTCATGTGGGCCAAAATGTTATCCATTAAGCCGTTGGTCGGTAATAGCGGCTTATTCTGCACTAAACCAAAGCCATCTTCGTAATCCGCGCTGGTTCTAAGGTAAGCAATATCGAGTAAGCTAGGCACGATTAAAGGCAAATCAACGATTTCAGCTAAAGCTTCCGTCGCTGGGTTATACACAACCTCATCCCCCAATCCGTATTGCAGGACTAGTTTTTTAGGACTGCGACCATGAATGGGCTGCTTGATGTAGTGGGCAAAATTAATAGCATCGCCTTTATCAAACTCTTGCTGCAACAATTGAATGAATAACGCCGCTTCGCCTGCACTGGCATTATTAGGAATGAGATTCTCAAAACCAAAGGTCTCAAACAAAATGGAATGGGTCAAAATATTACTAATGCCCACTCCGGAAACTTGTAAGAAGGCGCTTTTCAGATTTTGTGCGCTGGCAATAAAACTGGTGCCCAAGACACCGCCCATGGACGTACCTTGATAGTGAATACGGTCAATGTCAATGTCGGGAGTATCGATGCCACCGGCATACCAAAAGCGATGCCACCAAGCATTACCAGAAGGTGCGACGTCTAAATCAGCCAGTGACGTTTGAATGGCTATCAATACCGACGTCATATCCAGGGGAGACTGAGAGACCATGCCCGATAATAGGGTGAATTTTTCTGGGGTTAATATTTTAAAAATATTGCCGCCATCTTGCTCTGAGCGAGAGCCATGGTTGGGCTGGTCGATGGCGATTGTAGCAATGCCTCTTTTCGCATTAGAAAAGGCTACGGTTAATAACATCGTTTCTTTAATTACACCGACCCCGTGACCATAAATAGCGATCGGTGACTTGCCGTGTTTTGAACTCAAGGGCAACATCATTAGAAAATTGACCCACTGCTCATCACTTTGCGCATCCACAGAGAAATCTACCTGACCGTTATCTTTCCGGAAATCACTCAATCGTACTTGGCCAGTCACTGAGGCTGCGTAGGGCCAAACATTCAGTTGGTGAGTTTTTACATTCCGAACTGGGTGTTCTTGCTGGCTTACTTTTTCAATTAAATTAAACAGAGGTTCGTTATTTGTTTTCTCGTCACCTATCGTGAACTCAACAAAACTAACGACCTGATCTTGTGCGATGCCAAACTGCTCGAGCTGTTGCAGAGCAGTCTGCATTGCAGAGGCACCATCCCAATAAGCGGTTTGGTTAATTAGAGAATCCATAGCAGGTATTGAAGAAACAGCTTCACCATTTAAATCTAATAAGCTATTCGTTATTACTGCGGTATAAGTATGGCCAAACTCAAATCGTGCACGAGGAAATATTTCGATGATATGAGCTTCTTGATCAAAGCGATTGTTTTCTGCGTAATGATATTTTTTTGTACGGATAGGAATCTCTAAACCCGTATCTTGATCGAAGACTAAAACTGTTTGGCCACCGGTAATTGGTAAACTGTTCTCATCAAAATCGTCGGGCAGCTCGAACATAATCGGTCCAGCTGCTGAAAATCCCGAAGAACCCTTGTAAGCGGTAATTGATGAAAAGTGAGTAAGTTTATCTTCAACGCTCGGTGATAGTAGGGTGCCTTTTAAGTCGACAATTTTTCCTGTGATTGAATCTGAATCACTTTGAGTATAAAAATTACTGGGGAAAGGCAGAGAACATGTCGATATGGAAAGAGGGTGGCAGGATTTTTCAGCATAACTATTCAGTGATAATAACATTGCGAACATCAAACTAGAGATGCTGATGGGCTTTATAAATTCCATAAATGACCTTGTAATTAATCTAGAAAATCAAGGATATTAAAAAGCATTTAAAAGACAAAGCAAAGAGTTATGTTACGAATGGAGTAATGGACATTACAAACAAGCCTTACTGTACGTTTGGCAGTAAGGCCTTTAAGAAAATTACTAGATGTTAACCGCTTAGACTTAGCTGTTTTCGGCTTCAGTCAGCATGCAATGTATCTACCAGCTAGTTATCTGAGTTGTTGGGATCTGATGCTTCAACTTTTTAGCAAGTACTTCTGCTCCCCTAAAATTTAAGTGGTCGCCATTATAATATACTAAGTGATTATCAACGAAGGGAGTGCAGATTCCATTTTTGCACAATAAATGATTAATATTTAACCTTTGAATACTAGGATATCTTTGTTGGATTTTATCAAAGGCAGCTAAGTATTTTTTATGTTTAAAGACATTCATCGCTTCTGAAATTGAGCATTCTGTTAGCGAAGATTGAGACATTATTTTATTATATACACACTTATTTACAGGGTAATTAAATTCAGGAATCTGCTCCACTAGAATAGGAGTAGCACCCGAATCAATGATTTTTTTAATACTATTTTCAAGCCCTCTGTAGAAAATATCGCTATCTGGCTCTTGGTTGTCTGTCGTACTGATTGTACGCGGCGGTGGTGAGAATCTATTTTCAGGATCATTGTTTAGGTATCCAGACCAATAAGCGGCTAAGAAAACATATTCTGTTTTATTTGTAAGATGGTTCTCGTACCAAAACTTTGTTTTATTTAGGCATTCTTTATCGAGAACTCCTTTGTTATAGACAGGCGTATCGATAAAAGGAAGGCATGCTGCTCTTGTTATCGCTTTTCCAGACCTACCCTCTTCTTTTGCTAAGTGATCGAAAAATCGAATGAAATGATCGGCATGAGAATCACCCATTAATAAAAACTGAGAGTTAGCCGAGGTTAAGCCAATTTTACAAGTATCTTCATTAACTACGGTGGCTGATTGGCTTGGTTTTTCGCTGCAAGGCTTGGCAATAATAGATTTTTTATCTACTGAGCTATTGTATTGGTTTGCGGCATCATCGCCCCAAATGTTAGCCCATAGTTTTTGTTGGCCACCGCTTTCATAGGGAAGTGAGACCAGAGCAGCCAAGGCTAATGTTATGGGCAATAAGCGTTTGATAAAAAAATCACGGGAATTCGTATAGTGTTTAGTGCGAAATGCTTGCTCAACGTATTTCCAGGTTAAATAGCTGATTGTAAATAGAAAGGCAAAGTAGAGCAGGTAGCTAATAGGGCTAGCTAATACGCCAGCAGCCTTGCCATAAATTAACAGTGGCCAGTGCCATAGGTAGATAGAATAAGATAATAAACCGATCATGATGATGGGTTTGATTGTAAGATATTGGTAGGCCTTGCGGTTAATGTTTTGTGCAGAATAAATATAAAGAACAGCCCCTAAGCAGGGCCAAATAGCATTTATTCCAGGAAAGGTTGACGCTTTATCTAAGGTAACAGCACTGGCTATTATTAAGAATAATCCAAATAACATTAATAGCGTATTGGTTGTTAACTTCTCTTTATTTGCCTGTAGGCCTGATAGGGCGAGCCAAGCGCCTAGGAGCAACTCACCTGCTCTATATTGCAATAGAAAATAAGTACCGTTATTCGTATCAGCATGCAGCTCACCAAAAATAATACTGAGCACTATTATAATGAAGATAACGAGGTGCATTATCAATCTAGGCGTATATTGAATAAGGACCAGCAATACTAAAGGCCATAAAAAATAGAATTGCTCTTCAACGGATAACGACCATAGATGCAAAAGGGGATGGTCAGCATGATCGCCACCAAAATAGTCTGTCTTGCGGGCAAAGTAGGTATTGGCCAAATAAACAAGACTGAGGGCGCCACTTTCAGCGAAAGAATGATAACTTTTAGGGGTAAGGTAAAACAACCCAATGATAGCGCTGACGGCGACTACAAGGTAAAGCGCGGGCAGTAATCTTCTAGCCCTGTTTTGATAAAAGGTAAGAAATGAAAAGCTATTATCTTGTAGTGAGCCTTGAATGTTCTTTGTGATGAGGTAACCAGAAATAACAAAAAAGATATCCACACCGATAAATCCACCGGTTAAATACTGTGGAAAGGCATGAAAAATAACAACAAGGGAAACAGACAATGCTCTGAGGGCATCAATATCCGGACGATAAGCTTTCATTAGTATAAAAAACAGTCATTTAAAAACTGAATTCTAATGGTGCTTGCGATTGAGAGCAATTGATCTTTTGTTAATTTAAAAATTCGTTAACTGTATATCGTGTTTTAGTTCAATAAACAAAAAAGCCCAGCTAGGCTGGGCTTTTTTAGGTGCGATAGTTACTGCTTATTTATAAACAGCCTACTTATAAACAGGCAAGGTCGCGCAAAGTGCTTGAACCTTAGCTTTAACTTCAGTTTCAGCAGCATCAGAAGAACCAGTTTCTAAAGCAGCAAGCACATCACAGATCCAGTTAGTCAGATCAATACACTCAGCTTCTTTGAAACCACGGCTTGTAACAGCAGGAGAGCCGATACGTAGGCCAGAGGTAACAAAAGGAGAACGTGGATCGTTAGGAACAGAGTTCTTGTTCACTGTGATGTTGGCGCGGCCTAGAGCAGCATCAGCATCTTTACCTGTGTACTCTTTGTCGATTAGATCAACAAGGAACAAGTGATCGTCAGTACCGCCAGAAACAACCTTGATACCACGGCTGATGAACGTATCTGCCATGGCTTGAGCGTTCTTAACAACCTGAGTCTGGTAAGCAACGTAGTCATCTTCCATCGCTTCTTTGAAACAAACCGCTTTAGCTGCGATTACGTGCATCAATGGGCCACCTTGAGATTCAGGGAATACTGCAAAGTTAAGCTTCTTGTTTAGATCTTCGTCTTCGTTCGCCAAGATCAAACCACCACGTGGACCACGTAGAGTTTTGTGAGTTGTAGTTGTAACAACATCAGCAATGCCAACAGGAGATGGGTAAACGCCAGCAGCGATTAGACCAGCAACGTGTGCCATATCAACGAACAAGTAAGCGCCAACCATGTCCGCGATATCACGGAAACGCTGCCAATCAACAACACGGCTGTAAGCAGAGAAACCGGCAACGATCATTTTAGGCTTATGTTCTTTCGCCAATGCTTCAACTTGATCGTAATCGATTTCGCCAGTCGTTGGATTCAAACCATACTGAACGGCGTTATAGATACGGCCAGAGAAAGATACAGAAGCACCGTGAGTCAAGTGACCGCCGTGAGCAAGGCTCATACCTAAAATGGTATCGCCAGGCTTACAAAGTGCCATGTAAACAGCGCCGTTAGCTTGTGAACCAGAGTGAGGCTGAACGTTAGCGAACTTAGCGCCAAACAATTCTTTTGCACGATCGATTGCTAGCTGCTCGATCACGTCAACGTGCTCCCAACCGCCGTAGTAACGCTTACCAGGGTAACCTTCAGCGTACTTGTTAGTAAGTTGAGAGCCTTGGGCTTCAATTACACGAGGGCTAGTATAGTTTTCAGAAG
>Ga0105353_1000216_pt1 | contig 35767 bp, 24 predicted proteins | sample EN1Hudsemesocosm_2_FD_83657 | JGI IMG/M metagenome (GOLD analysis project Ga0105353, IMG submission 83657) | Methane-oxidizing microbial communities from mesocosms in the Hudson Canyon - EN10B Hudson Canyon | ecosystem: Environmental > Aquatic > Marine > Cold seeps | place: Hudson Canyon...
AGCTCATTCTCAGTAAGTGAAGTGAATCAAGATGGTTATACAACGGGACGACTAGCGGGTTTAGAAGTTGACCAAGAAGGGGTTATCTTTGCACGTTATACCAATGGACAAGCTCAAGTATTAGGGCAAGTTGCTTTGGCAAACTTCCGTAATCCTGAAGGACTTACGCCATTAGGGGATACCGGTTGGGCCGAATCGTTTGAATCAGGAGTTGGAACTGTTGGTTCCCCTAGAACAGCTTCTTTTGGTCAGGTTAGATCGTCAGCTTTGGAAGATTCAAACGTTGATATTTCAGAAGAGCTAGTAGGATTAATCATCGCGCAGCGTAACTTCCAGGCCAGTGCTAAAACCATTGAAACGATGGATCAGGTTACCCAAACCATTCTGAATATTTGATTTTCTTTAATCTGAGCGGGGATTTATCCCCGCCGCTTGCAGCGTACTGTAGGCCTTTAGGCTAATAACTTGTCGCGCTAAAGCACGACCTACATAGATCACAACTTACTTCTCTTCTTAATCTGCACTGCGGCATATCATCACCGCCTAATAATTTATTAGGCGAGGGGGTTGCCGTTTCTCTTTGCCGTTTCTTACTCCACTTTATTGAAATTCCTTTTAACTCCTTAATAATTAAGTACTTTTCAAATGTGGCACCACCTTTGCAGTATCTTTATTAAAGAAATATTAATGATAGATTTTGCAGGAGTTAGGTTATGGATCGCGCATTATACATCGCTATGTCCGGTGCCAAACAAAATACGGTTAGCCAAACAGCTCACTCAAACAATTTGGCCAATGCCAGCACCACAGGTTTTCGATCTGATTATACCCAGTCACGGGCGCAGCCTGTATTTGGTGATCATTTCCCTACCCGTGCTTTTGCAATGGCAGAACGTCCTGCGAGTGATTTTCGTCAAGGCCCTTTACAAGAAACGGGACGCCAGTTAGATGTTGCTATCGAAGGTCCAGGTTGGTTTGTTGTTGAAGGCGCAGACGGTGAAGAAGCGTATACCCGTGCCGGTGACTTATCGGTCGATCCAGAAGGCCGTTTAATGAATGCTCGTGGATTGCAATTGATGGGAGATGGCGGCCCTATTGTTATACCGCCTTTTGAAACCATCGAAATTGCCCGTGATGGAACTATTTCTATTCGTCCGCAGGGTGAAGGTCCAGAAGCCGTTGCTGAAGTTGTGCAAATGCGCATGGTGAACCCTGATGGACAAAGTTTAGAAAAAGGCACTGACGGTTTGTTTCGTATAAGAGGACGTCAGCCTGGTGATCCTGGTGCTAATGTCGATCCCAATATGTCGATTGTTAATGGCTTCGTCGAAGGCAGTAATGTCAATGCCGTAACAGAATTGACGCAAGTATTAGCGATGAATCGTCAATACGAAATGCAAGTGAAATTAATGAAAACCGCCGATGAAAATAGTGCGGCAGCAACGCAATTATTAAGTGCGCAATAACTAGCGAATAGTATGCGCATGGCGCAGAGGTGATTTATGCATTCAGCATTATGGGTCAGTAAAAGTGGGTTAGAGGCGCAAGACCTCGCCTTAACCGTTGTATCGAACAACTTAGCAAACGTATCGACAACGGGCTTTAAAAAAGATCGCCCAGTATTTGAAGATTTACTCTATCAAATACAGCGTCAGCCAGGTGCTAACTCTTCTGCTGATACGCGGTTACCTTCGGGTTTACAAGTAGGTACGGGTGTTAGAACCGCCGGCACACAAAAAGTATTTACGACCGGCAGTATGCAGTTAACGGATCAACCTTTGGATATGGCCGTTAATGGCCGAGGATTTTTTCAAATTCAAATGCCCGATGGCACACTTTCGTATACTCGCGATGGTACATTCCACATTAACGCTGAAGGTACGATTGTAAATGTAAATGGCTATGCACTAGAGCCACAGATTGATATTCCAGAACTGACGAATCAATTAACGATCAGTAATGACGGTATTGTGCAGGCGACCTTGTTTGGCGATCCAACACCACAAGAGCTTGGTCAAATCGACTTGGTTGATTTTATCAATCCCGCCGGTTTGCAATCTTCGGGTGGCAACTTATACAAAGAAACAGCGGCGAGTGGTGCTCCCAATGTAGGTGTTGCCGCTAACGATGGTTATGGTGCTATTGAGCAGGGCGCATTAGAAAACTCAAACGTAGAAGTGGTTGAAGAGCTAGTGAAAATGATTACGGTACAGCGCGCTTATGAGATGAACTCAAAAGTCGTTTCAGCAGCGGATCAGATGTTGCAGTTCTTAACTCAGAATACTTAATTATTTATTTTATTCTATTTATGGTTTAGGAAAAACGCGGAGAAATATTATGAACATTATTGTAAATACTATTAAATTTTCAAATCCCGCAAGGACGATGTTTGCGGCTATGGCAATGGTGATTGCTACGGGTTGCACCAGTGTGCCGTTTGAGAAGGATGTCTATCCGAATGATCCTAAATACGCACCAGTGCCGTCGTCTTCTTTACAGGCCGCGCCTAGTATTAATGGTTCGTTGTACAAATCAAATTACAGCTTAAGTTTATTTTCAGATCAGCAAGCAACGCAAGTGGGTGATATTATTACGGTGATATTTGACGAGCAATACAACTCGACAAAATCTGCTGAGACGTCATCAAAAAAAGATTCAAGTAATACTTCTAACCCAGCGAATATATTGAATACCGTGCCAGGTTGGAAAAATTTAGGGCTTGATATAAGCCTTGATCATAAGCGTGCTTTTAAAGGTTCAGGTGATGCTGACCGCAGTAATAGCCTAAGTGGCACGATATCTGTAACAGTTTCTGACATATTACCCAGTGGTGTCTTGCAAATCCGCGGGGAGAAATGGTTAACCTTGAGTGAAGGAGATGAATACATCCGCATAATGGGATTGATTCGTCCACAAGATATAACGCCTCAAAATACAGTGATGTCCAGCAAGGTCGCGGATGCACGGATTAAATTTGGTGGCCGCGGCAACTTAAATAACGCGACCAAAGAAGGCTGGTTTGGCCGTATGACAGGCAGCGCTTGGTGGCCTTTTTAATCCAATAGCTTAGACAGTATTAAATAAGTAAGGGGAGTAGCCGTGAATAATTTGACTGTTGAAGGGCTTAAAGAAATATATATGATGATTATTTGGCGCTTTTTAGTATTTGTACTGTTAACCCTACCCATGGTTTTGAATACAGCACATGCAGAAAGAATAAAAGACATTACTTCAATCGCAGGAGTACGCAGTAACCAATTAATTGGTTATGGACTGGTGGTTGGTTTAGATGGCACCGGTGACAAAGCGCCGTTTACTACCCAAACATTTAAAAACATGATGGCCGAGTTTGGTATTACGATTCCTAATGGTGTCGATCCAAAATTAAAAAACGTCGCGGCGGTAACGATTACGGCAGAAATGCCTCCATTTACTAAGCCAGGACAGCGTATCGACATCACTGTTTCTTCGATTGGTAATGCGAAAAGCTTACGCGGTGGTTCGTTATTATTTGCACCGCTTAAAGGTGCCGATGGGCAAGTTTATGCCTTAGCTCAGGGTAACTTAGTGGTCGGTGGTTTTGGTGTAGAAGGTAAAGACGGCTCTAAAATTACAGTCAATGTTCCTAGTGTTGGTCGTATTCCAAATGGCGCGACAGTTGAACGCGCAATTCCTAATGCGTTTGGTCACGGCGATAGCTTGGTATTAAATTTAGACCAAGCCAATTTCACCACGGCTAGAAATATAATCGACACATTAAATGATCTATTAGGCCCAGGCACCGCAGAAGCACTAGATGGAACCTCTATCAGAGTTAGTGCACCACGAGATTTAAGTCAGCGAGTTTCTTTTCTATCAGTGATAGAAAATATGGAAATTAAGATGGGAGACGCGCGGGCTAGAGTGATTATTAATTCTCGTACCGGCACTATCGTCATGGGCCAGCATGTGAGAATAGAACCCGTTGCCGTCACACACGGTAGCTTAACGGTTACGGTACAAGAAAACTTAGAAGTCGTTCAGCCCAATGCCTTAGGCGATGGTGAAACGGCCGTTGTACCTAAAACGGACATTACCGCAGAAATTGCTAATAACCGTATGTTCAAATTTGGCCCTGGGGTAACGCTAGATGAAATCATAAAAGCTGTTAATGAAGTGGGTGCCGCTCCTGGTGATTTAATGGCTATACTAGAAGCATTGAAACAAGCGGGTGCTTTAAAAGCAGAGCTTGTGGTTATCTGATCGTTTAACGTGGTGATGCTTGATGTCAAAGCCCAATCCTTTATTAGATGCAATCGAAGCGCTAACCGCTGAAATTCATTCCTTGTTGAAGCAAGGAGTGAAAGAACTCAGTGAGAAGCGTATTGAGCAGCGTCAGCAAAAAATTGAATTACTGTTTGTTCATCCAGAGCGTATTAGCAAACAAGATCAACAGCGGTTAAACGCCATGTTGGATCAGGACGAAGTCATCAAGCAACAATTAGAAAAAGAACAGCAGGAATACCATAACCGCAATCTAAAGCGATCTAAGCTTAAACTCTATAGTCAGAATACATAAGTCGCGCTAAAGCACGACCCACATTTATAGCGGCAACTCTTTGCCTCTATTCACCTCTCACAATAACTTAATCAATAGAAACTCCCCCGAAAGCCCTATAAAACCTAGCCCCCAATACTTGGCAAAGAAATTGCTATCTTAAACGCAGAGACAGATAAAGACCAAAACAGCAGGGTAGATTCATGATTACCAGTCAAATTGCACAGCCACAAGATGTTTATACAGACCTCAATAGTCTGCAAAGTATCAATGCTATTGGGCGTGAAGATAAAGACGCGGCCCTGCATAAAGTGGCGGAGCAATTTGAATCTATGTTTGTGAAAATGATGATGAAGTCGATGCGTGATGCGAACAAAGTCTTTCAAGAAGACTCAATCATGCATTCACCACAAGAAGACTTTTATCAACAGATGTACGACGATCAAATGTCGGTAAACTTAACCGGCAAGCAAGGAATGGGACTTGCCGATGTGATTTATCGACAGCTTAATCAAGAATACGGTGACTCTCTTAAAAATCGTGGAGACGTTACATGGCAGCCTTTAGATGATCGCCGTAAAAACTTCTCTCATGCTATCGACTTCAATCAGCTAGAAAAGAAAAATACACAGTTGAAGCCTGTTGGCGATAAAGCGGGATTTGAAATTGATGCTAGCTTCGTTAATAAATCTAAACCTTTACAAGAAGCTAGCGTCATCAATGACGTCAATACTAATGCCAGTAATAATGCTGAAAAAATTCAGAAGTTCACTAGCCCAGAAGACTTTATTCAAAAGCTGTACCCTGCTGCCGAAAAAATTGCCAAAGAAATGGGCGTAAGTCCTAAAGCCATTATTTCTCAAGCTGCACTAGAAACCGGTTGGGGAAAATTCATCATTCATGGTGAAAACAAAAGTGGCGAGCAAGAGAATAGTTATAACTTTTTTGGCATAAAAGCCGACAGCCGCTGGGAAGGTGAAAAAGTTAACGTAACTACTCACGAGTACCGTGATGGCCAGCGTGTAACAGAAAAAGCAGACTTCCGTTCATACCCAACAATAGAAGCAGGGTTAAAAGACTACGCCAGCTTCTTACAGAATAAACGTTACGAAAAAGCCATGGCCGCAGGTACTGATGTAGAGCAGTACGCCAAAGAATTACAGCAAGCCGGTTATGCGACGGATCCCAAATACGCAGAAAAAATATCTCGAATTGCAAATAGCGATGTCATGAAAACAGCATTAGCGCCTAGCACTAAAACTTCAGAAGTAGTGGAGGTGCCACGTGGGTGATTTATTAGGTATTGGCATATCGGGTTTAAAAGCCCAGCAAACAGCTTTGTCGGTTACGGGCCATAACATTACCAATGCTGGTACTGAAGGTTATAGCCGTCAAACGGTTAGCTTCAATGAGAATACCCCGCAATTTACCGGTGGAGTTTGGACTGGTAATGGCGTAAATGTTGATTCGATTAAAAGAGTTTATGATGAGTTCTTAACAGAGCAGCTTCAACGTGATACTTCGATTTTTAATGAATTTGATACGCTATCACTTAATGCGTCACAAATTGATAGTCTATTAGCGGATGCAGGTACAGGGATTCAACCGGGTATTGAAAGAATGTTTGGTTCATTGCAATCCGTTGTCGATGATCCTTCTTCTTTACCCGCTCGCCAAGTTTTAATCAGTGAAGCCAATGGCTTGGTTGATCGTTTTTCCAGTATTAACGATAGATTAAATGACCAAAGCGGAATTATTAATGGCCAAATAGAAGTGATTGCCGGGCAAATCAGTACCATCGGTAATGCGATTTCAGAACTAAATCAACAGATTCAGTTTGCATTAGCCGCTTCAAATGGAAGCCCTCCTAATGACATGCTTGATCAGCGCGATAAGTTGGTTACTGATTTAGCAGAACTTGTTGCTGTAGAAACCGTTGCTCAAGATGGCAGTGCGATAAACGTATTTATTGGTAATGGCCAAGCTTTGGTTATAGGTAATGAATCGAATGAAATATTTGCCCAGGCTGGTAATACAGATCCTTCACGAATTGGTTTGTATTTTCGTAGTGGCGAATCTGTGCAAGAGGTTACTGGTCAAATAAAAGGTGGCCAGCTTGGCGGCATGCTGGAATTTCGTGAAACGGTTTTAGAGCCAACCATTAACGGTCTGGGGCGAGTAGCATTAAGTATTACAGAGGCATTCAATCAGCAGCACCACTTGGGTATCGATTTTGAAGGCACTAAAGGTGGTGATTTCTTCGACGATATTAACAGCCCTACTGCAACGTATCAGCGTATTCAGGGTGACTCTAGAAATGCAGAGCCTAATGATAGACAAGTATCGGTTCACATCACCGATAGCTCAAAGCTAACGGTTGATAACTATCGAATGGAGTTCCCTGGCCCAGGTGATTTTGTTTTTAAAGTATTCAATGATGATACTGGGCAAGAGATAACCTCTACCGCATTATCGGGCGAATTTCCGCAAACTATCGAAGTCGATGGCTTTGAAATACGTTTAGAGGCCGGTAGTTTTCAAGCAGGGGACAAGTTTTTAATCACTCCAACTCGTGCGGGCGCGAGTGATATGGAAATGAGAATCACTCGCCCAGAAGAAGTAGCGATTGCATCACCGATTTCAACAGATTCTGCTATTGGTAATCGTGGTTCAGGTTCTATATCGCAAGGCAGTGTTTACGATATCAATACGCCGTATCTTGCGAGTGAAGGAGAAATGGACCCACCCTTACTGGTTAAATTCACCTCACCTACAACGTATGACGTATTAGATAATTCAGATCCCGGTAATCCGATTCCATTATTTCCACCGCTAATGAATCAAACTTTTGTCCCAGGAATAACGAATAGTATTTTACCTAAAGACGAAGGGAAAACGGCTTTTACTAGCTTTGGTGGTTATTTGCCTGTTACCCCAACCTATCAGCCGCCGTCACCTGCAGCGACAGTGCCCGCTTTGAATGGTTTTTTTCCTGAGCGAATTACGATCAACGTTGAAGATCCTATTACTGGCTTGAAAATGGCTCAGCCATTATTAACAACCCCTGCTAATTCATCGGCACAAGAAATAGCCCGCTTACTCTCTGAACGTAATGGTGTTGAAGCCAGTGCTCGTACTACGGTTGTGCTGAGTGATTTCACTGAAGATGCCAACCCATTCGTTGATACTAATTTAACGCTTAACGGCATCGTGCTTACAGATACACTGCCACCTACTCAAAATAAGTATGCATCTGATTATCCTGAGATTGTTCCGGAACCCTTAAATGCTAACTTTATTGCTGATCGAATTAACGCCAATATTGATTTTAGAGACATGGGGATTATAGCCAAAAGTGATGGCGAAAACGTCACCATTATTGCGTTGAATGGAGAAGATTTATCTTTTGATATAAAAGGCGACCTTGGTGATGGTTTTTCAATTTCTAACTCGCAAGATATTCCGCTAAAACAAACAGGAGAAACACCGCTTGTAAATCTGTCTGAATTTGATGGTCATGATTTTTCTCTGGGTGGGCCATACACCTATGAGTTTGAAGGTCCTGATAAAGAAATGTTCAGTATTGAGCTAACAGGGGTTCATGCTACCGGCGCTGATGTATTGGCTGAAATACAAAACAAAATAGATACCAGCGGTTTCGTTCACGCTGGCAATCTAGATGTAACAATTAATGAAAAAGGCAATATTAGCTTTCAGTCTAAATTAACCGTTAATGCTACAGGGATTCATGGTAGTAACAAAATTGCGATTGGTGGAGAAATTAAAGTTGTACTGGATGAACATTACAGTCTTGATATAGAACCGCCGGGAAATAATTTATTTGATACAAACCCTGTTGGCGAACCTGTTCATTTTGGTTTTGAAATTGAAATAGATGGCTTAGTTCAAGCGGGTGATGAATTCACCATGAAGTTTAATAAAGACGGAACTTCAGACAGTCGTAATGGTATTGCCCTAGGAAACTTGCAGACAGAAGATACCATTGGCGGTAACGCGAGCTTCAGTGATGCGTATTCCATCTTAGTTGAAGAAGTGGGCTCAATAACCAGTCGTGCCCAAATCAATAGAGAATCTAGCCAAGTATTATTGCGTAATTCTCAAGATGCCATTGATAGTAGCTCTGGGGTAAACCTTGACGAAGAAGCGGCTGCGTTAATTCAATATGAACTTGCCTATAACGCGTCAGCAAAAGTGATACAAGTTGCCCGTGATATTTTCGATACCCTTATTAATACATTTTAACGAACAGCCTTAGGAGAAAGTAATTATGCGTATTTCTACCTTGCAGTCTTTTAACAAAGGGCTGAACTCGATTTTAGATAATCAAAGCCAAGTGAATAAAACTCAGCAACAGGTTTCAACCGGACGCCGAGTTTTAACTCCTGCGGATGATCCTATTGCAGCGACTAAAATTTTACAGCTCCAGCAAGACCAAGCTTTGAGAGATCAGTTTGGAAAAAATATGACAGGGGCTGAAGGGCGATTAACGTTAGAAGAAACACAACTTTCGGGAATTACTGATAATCTAACACGCTTAAAGGAACTGACGGTCAAAGCGGGTGATGGAAGTCAGACAATTGGTGATCGACAAGCCATTGCCGCAGAAGTCCGTGAGATATTAGGCTCTACTGTTGACTTGATGAATTCTAAAGATGCGGGTGGAGAATATTTATTTGGTGGATTTAAAGGAGGAACGGAGCCATTTCAGAAAAATGAATCTGGGCGGTATGACTATGCAGGAGATGAAGGGCAGCGCTTTTTGTCGATAGCCTCTTCGACAACTGTGGCGACAGGAGATAATGGTAAAGATCTGTTTATAGACATTGAGGCCGCTGATAATAGTTTCACAACTCAAGTCAGCCCATTAAACTTGGGAAATGCTGTAGTTAACCCTGGTTTTGTTATCGATAGCGAAGCCTATGCCAATTTCTATCCTGAAGATATGGTAATTACTTTTAATTCAGAATCTGCAGTCACACCACCAGGAATCAATTATACAATCCGTAATGCATCTGATGGCCGAGTTGTGGATGGGATGGCAGAGATGAAATATAACGGCGGTGATGAAATTGTTGCAGCAGGAATTGGTTTTAAAATTAGCGGAAAGCCAGAGCCTGGCGACGAATTTTTAGTTAATTCATCTGAAAAACAAAGTATTACAGATACTATATTTAGATTGATGGACGGTTTGAATAATTTATCTGATAACCCTACTGACTCAGAAACTTTAGGCAATTTATTAGAAGATACTTTAGATAATCTAGCCTTTGCTCAATCAAGTATCTCGCAAGTAAGAAGTGAAGTAGGTGCCCGTTTAAACGTGATTGAGAATACTACGAGTCTTGCTGCGGATGTCGACATCGTGAGTAAAAGTGTATTGTCTAAGTTGAGTGATGTCGATTTTGCCGAAGCAGTTAGCCGGTTGTCTTTACAATCTTTCTTATTGGAAACGGCACAGCAAAGCTATGCCAAAATTCAAAACCTCTCACTATTTAATAAGCTCTAATTTGTGTGTGCGATATAAGACGCACGAATTAACTAGAGCTTTATTACAGCCTTGTTTCTATCTATAACCATTCTATATAGCGCTCAGTGTTGCTAGTGACTGCAGCGCTTTTGAGTTCTCTTTTGTAGTTTTCGTGATTGCTTGCCATCATAAAATAAACAAACCTTAAATATGTTCTGTTATATCCTTAATATCTGACTCTAAATACCGTTGCATGGTGCAATCTACATGAAAGTATTGCATTTAGAGTAGGTACTCAATGCTTATAGTATAAATTATTAATAATGCTAAATTCTTTCTGATTATAAAAACTCCCACTTTATATTCCAAACCCAACTAAATAAAACCAAAACTATTTCTAAAGTAATCCCAAATAGTGTCGTTAACCTTATTGAATTAAAGAATTGTCCATAAACTTTGGGCGTTCAAGGACTAACAGAGGGTTAACAAAATGCCACAAATTATTAATACCAACATTGCCTCGTTGAACGCACAGCGTAACTTGGATAAATCACAGTCTTCAAACCAGCAAGCGCTACAGCGCTTATCATCAGGTCTTCGTATTAACAGTGCGAAAGATGATGCGGCAGGTTTGGCGATTTCGACTCGTTTCACCTCTCAGATTAAAGGTCTGAACGTAGCAGTACGTAACGCAGGTGATGGTATCGCTCTAGCGCAAACCGCAGAGGGTGCTTTAGGTTCAATGAATGACAGCTTACAGCGTATTCGTGAACTAGCGGTTCAGTCTTCTAACGCAACCAACTCAGATGTAGATAGAGACGCACTGCAATCGGAAGTGGATCAGCTAGTAGCTGAAATTACACGAACTTCTGAAGAGACCGATTTCAACGGCCGTAAATTACTAGACGGTTCGTTCTCTGCTTCTTTCCAGGTTGGCGCAAACGCTGGCCAAACCATTGACGTAACCATCGGCCAGTTAACAGCAGATAAGCTGGGTGTAGGTACTGCCAATGGTGTGAGTGCTCAAGGTAGCTCAGCAGGTTTGCAAAATGGTGACTTGAGCATTAACGGTATTGCGATTGATCCTTCTAAAAGTGGTTCTGATACAGCATCTACAGTAGGGCAAGCGGCTTCAGCAATCTCAAAAGTAGATACAATTAATGCTAAATCTGATCAAACGGGTGTAACTGCAAAAGTTAATACTAACGTAGCTTCAGGCGCTGAAATGACGGCGGGGCTAAGTACTGGTACTGTCACATTAAATGGTGTTGATATTGATGTTGCAACTGGTGGTTTGGATACCTCTGCTGACCGAGATTCGGTTATATCCTCACTTAACGCAAAATCTGATCAGACAGGTGTGACAGCACGTGATGGCGGTGATGCTGGTGGTGTGATTTTAGAAGCAGCTGATGGTCGTAATATTGATGTGAGCTTTGGTGGTGGGTTTGATACTGGTGGCGGTGGTCTTAATGCGGCAGAATCAGCAGCAGCTTCAAGTGCAACTGGTCTTAGCTCGGGCACTTCTTATGGTGGCTATACTCTTACTTCGAATGACGGTTCCGATATTAAAATTGAAGGTGGTGCTGGAACGGGTACTGGTGATATTCGTAATTCTGGTTTAACAGCTGGAACTTTCTCAGGTCGTGAATCCGCGATCACAAGTAGTACAACTAGCACTTCAATTGCAAGCACTGAAACTGCAGCAACGTTCACGACTGGAAATCAAAATATTGTTGCAAATACGGATGTTAATGCAACAAATAACACGTTTGAACTATCTGTTAATGGAAGTGATTTTCAGACATTAACTTTGAGTTCAGCATACGACCCATCTGCAAATGGTGGTACTGGTGGTGCTGGTACTTATGATAATGCTGCGGATTTAGCGTTAGCAATTAACGATGCTATTTCAAATGACGCAAACTTTATGGATGGGACTACTCCTTTGTTAGCAGCATCTGATAATGGTTCAGGTGGTATTACTTTTACTACTACAGAAAAGGGTGCTGATGCTTCAGTTGTTGCTCGTACTGGTGGAGGTAATCTTGCACTTGCATCGGAAGTCGCCACTACAGCGGGGGTTGCTAACGGAAATCTTGCAGGTGAAACACTAGAAATAAATTTTGCAGGTACTAACCAGTTTACAGTTGCAGGTGGTAATGGAACTGTCTCAGTAAACGTCAATGGTGGTGGTGCGACGGATGTGACTGTTGCTAATGGAACCTACACCGGGGAGCAATTTGTTACAGCATTGCAAACTGGGATTGATGCTCAAGGCCTTGCTGCTACAGCTGTATTATCGGATGATGGAACAAGTGTTGATATTAGAGGCGATAACGTAGGGGAAACAGTTGTTGTAAATGCGGGTGGTGCTACCCAGTTGACGAACTCGCCATTGCAAAACATGCTTACAAAATTAGCAAATGGCGATACGGTCATTAGCGATGTGCCTGCCTTTTTAGCTGCTCATACTGATGGTGGTCAAGATACACTAGGCCTTGATGTTGATGGCGCAGGTATTCAGGATTTTGCATTAAACATTGCAGATGGTGGATTAACAACGCCCATTACTGATGCCGCAACACTAGCTGCTGGTATTAATGAAGTTGCTGTAAATACTTTAGGTGGTGCTGGTATCACAGCTACAGTGGTTGGTGATCAAGTTGTAATTTCATCTGATAAAGCAGATGGAACAGGAACGATCGATATTGGTCTTTCTACTGTACCTGCCGATTCAGTTGGTGGTGCAGCAGCTAACGTTGTCGGTACGGCGGCCGCTGCAACAGTAGTTGCGGGTTCCGGTGGTACAGCAACAACTGGAAGTTTTAATGTATCTGATGGTACTGATGGTAATACAGCGGGAACTTTCCTAACTGCTGATCCAGATGGAGCAACAACAACATTTGATGCAGTTGCTAGCCCATTAGTTATTACTTCAGAGAATAATACATTCAGTGTCGCTGTTGACGGTGGTGCTGATGCAAATATAACCATAGCTGATGGCTCTTATAGCAATACTACTGAATTAGCAGCTGCGATCACAGTCGGTATCGCGGCATCTGCGGAAGCAGGTAATATTACAGTAGCTGTAGATCCTGCGGATGCTGGTAAGTTAGTCTTTAGTTCGGTCGCAACTACGGCAACTAGCGCAGTCGAATTAAAAGATGGTGGAACTGCCATAACAGAAGGGGCCTTCTCTATTACGGGCGGTGGACAAGAAGGAGCACTTGTCACGCAGACGGTAACTCCGAATGTACTTCAAACTGGAGATTTGACTCTTAATGGAACTGCAGTTGCTGGTGCAGATGCGAAAGATGATACCGCTTCTGATACCAATGCACTTACCAGTGATGGTGCTGCCAGTGGTATATCAGTCGCGGCGGCTATCAATAAATCTACAGCCGAAACCGGTGTAACGGCTAGTGTAAATGCAACCTCTGTCACTGGTGGTGGTGATAACTCCGCTGCGACAACAGCTATATCATCGTCTGTTGTTGGTGATGGTACAAAGGCAGCTGCAGGGTCTACAGGTACAATCATTATTAATAATGTGGAAACTGCTGCAATTACTCTAACAGGTGATGAAAGTAGAGATCGTCAATCAGCTATCGATGTCATTAATGCACAATCGGGTCAAACCGGTGTGATCGCTGAAGATAATGGTGAATCGATCTCGTTAACTGCTGCAGATGGTCGTAACATATCTGTTGCCATTGATAACAAGCTTGCTGAAAACGCGGTTGCAGGTAATGCATCTGCAAACTTTGGTACCGCGATAGGCTTAAATTCAGATGAAGCGGGAGTTGGAGAAGCGGATATCACAGGTACTGCTTCAACTTATGCAAATACTGCTGGTACTACTAACTCAACGGTTACTTTAACATCAGCCAAAGCCATTGAAGTTTCAAATGGTTCAAATGGTGCTGATGAGTTAACCGCAGCGGGACTGACTGCTGGTACTTATGGTGGCGGTGAAGATGGCCAATTCTTGAAAGATTTGGATATCTCAACAGTTGAGGGAGCATCTTCTGCAATTACTGCAATTGATAATGCCATTGGCCAGGTAGCAAGCCAGCGAGCTGACTTAGGTGCCATCCAAAACCGTATGGAATCTACTGTAAGTAACTTGCAAGTAACGTCTGAAAACTTGAACGCGGCAAACTCGCGAATTCAAGATGCTGATTTCGCGGCAGAGACTGCGGAACTACAGCGTACTAACGTACTTCAGCAGGCTGGTATTTCGGTACTAGCTCAGGCTAACGCTGCAGGTCAGCAGGTTCTTTCTCTTCTAGGGTAAGTCGCAAGACTTAATTGAAACTCTCGCAAATTAATAGCGAGAGTTTCACCTCTTCTAAACGAAGAGCCTAAAGAGTAAGAATTTAAGCAATGAGGTGATATATGAATGATATGAAAGCACATTTAACTGATAGGGTTTCTTTAGTACAAAAGAATTCAAATCAGCTTTCATCCTCTTCTGCCGCGGGTGCTTATGGAAAGGAACAGGCATCAACAGTTAGTAAAACAGAAGGCAGTAAAATTGAGAGTGGCAAGGAGTTGCCACAAAATGTACAAAGATTAGCCGACGTAAGTGAAGAGCAGGTAAAGGATGCCGTTTCTAAACTTAACGATTATGTGCAGTCGAATGAACGTACACTCGATTTTCAAATGGATGAAGACAGCGGTAAAACGGTGATTAAGGTTTACGATACACTATCTGCAGAATTGATTCGTCAGATACCTAACGAATTAGCTTTGGAGTTGGCGCAAAACTTGAATGATGAAGAACCATCGTTATTGTTTAGCGCCCAAGTGTGACATTAAGAACTATTGGATAGCACTTTAAGAGCTTTAATTGAGTTCTTAGCTAAAAATAACCCCAGACTGGCCGATAAGGTTAGTACTGGGGTTTTTGCGTTTACGCAATTCCTTATTCAGCGTAAGACTTATTCAGAATTAGAAAAGAGTGGAGGCTGGTTATGGCTGCTATTGAATCATTAGGTTTAGGCTCGGGTGTTTTAACCAATGACTTGGTTGAGAAGATCGTGGGTGCTGAGCGTGCAGCGGCTGATAGCCGGTTCGAGCGTGAAGAGACGATTCTTGATGCACGAATTACTGCTTATGGTGAGATCAAATCACTTGCCTCTAGTTTGCAGGTCGCGACCAGTGCGCTTGCTTTACCTTCTACAGCAGGCTCAACGACGGCTTCTTCTTCCGACGAAGCGATTTTAACTACCGAAGCTTCAATTCTGGCCGAGCCAGGAACTTACAGTGTCGAGGTTTTAAATACTGCCAAAGCACACAGTGTGGTGACCGATTCTTATAGTGCGATTAACGAAAATATCGGTGTCGGTTTCATAGACATTAGTTTTGGAGGAATCACTTACGATGGCAGTGATAACTTTTTAAGTCAGGATATTAATCCAGATAACGGTGGTGGGAGAATTGAAATAGATTCTTCCAATATGACGCTGGATGCTATTCGTGATGCGATTAATGACAAAGATATTGGTGCTAAAGCGTCGATCGTAAATGACGGTTCTGGCTATCGTCTGGTGATTACATCTGAGAAGACGGGTGTTGAGAATGCGATGCGTATCTCAACCGTTGATGAGCATGGCACTCCGCTATCGTCGGGCTTATCTGCTATCGCTTATAATGAAGTGCAAAACGGTGTGGGCACTATGACGGAAACGGCAAAAGGTGAGGATGCTCTACTTTTAGCTAATGGCCTAACTATTACTCGTGACAGTAACAGTATTGAAGAAGTAGTCCCTGGGGTTACGCTTAATTTATTATCGGCAGATGTTGGAAAGCCAATTTCAATTGTTGTTGCTCCTGATACCGCGGGTATTCAAGAAAAAATTCAAGATTTTGTTAATGCGTATAACGAATTTAAAAAATTCTCAGATGATTTAACCTCTTATAACTCTGGCACCGATCAGGCGGGGTTACTGTTAGGTGATTCGACAATTCGAAACATTCAAACACAGGTACGTGCGTTAATCAGTCAGCCAATCGAAGGTTTGGCGGGGACTAAATATCGGTCGTTAACAGAGCTAGGGGTTAATACCGATAGGAATAATGATTATTTGTTAGAGTTTGATCCGGCTGTTTTTTCGAAGGCGATGAAAGAAGAGCGTGAATCGATCATTAGTATTCTGGCAAAAAGTGGTACTGCTGATGATTCTCAAATTCGTTATGTAAATGATTCGATTAATACTCAGGCAGGCACTTATGATATTGAAATTACTCAGTTAGCAACACAAGCTATTTATGAAGGGGGCAGTGCTGCGGGCTTGGATTTTTCAAGTCCAGTTTTGATCGATAACAGTAATAATGATTTCATGATTAACCTTAATGGTAAGAATGAATTGATCACCTTAACTTCGGGAAGTTACGCCACGGGTGAAGAGTTGGCAAAGCAAATTGGCTTTCAAATTAATACCAATGAGACTTATCAAAAGTTTGCTTATGGTGTATCAGTTGATTATGACGCAGCAGGAAATAACTTCTCTATTACTTCTAATAAATACGGCGAAGATTCTAGTTTATCTTTTACAAGTATTGATTCAAATACAGCAAATACACTGGGATTCAATGTTGCCGGTAAAGGGACGTATGAAGGTGTTTCCTTAACGACGCTGAACAGTGAGGCTTTTTTAGGTAAGGGCTCTACTACGCAGCCTGGTACTCGTAGTGTATTAGAAACAGAGGGGATTAACTTTTCTGCTAATAATGCGACATTCTCTTTGGATATCGATGGTGCTGGTGGTGCAGCAGCGGTTCCCGTTACGGTAACGCTCAATGCTAGTGGCAATGACCTCAATGGCGATACAGTGTTTGGTGATCGTAAAGATACATTACAGGCGATTCAAACGGCGATTGATGCAACGTCACTAAGCGGTAATGTGATTGCTGAATTTGACGATAATGGGTATTTAACGTTTACAACTTCCACTATTGGCAGTGCAGAAGAAATTGAAATTACAGCCGTCGGTTCGACCAGCAGTGATATTGCTTTGGGCTTAAAGGATAATCAAGGTATTCAAACCAATGGTGATGATGCGGGTTTAACGTTTGCTTCTCCAGTTACATTTAATATGGCCGTTGATGGTGTAGGAACTACTGCGGCTAAAGTGAGTGTGCCTGCGGGAACGTATTTTTCTGGAGCAGATCTTGCGACTGCAATTGAAGCTGCGATGGATACAGCCTTAACTACAGATCCTGTATTTACGGGGCTGACTAAGGGTGGTGAGTCGAGTCTCGGTACGCGTGATATCAGTACGAATATCGACTTCTCAACACTCAATTCTGGTTTTATGGTAAATGTATCTGGGGTTGAAAAAGAGGTCATTGTTAATACCGACTCTGGCGATAACATTACTGATGTTCAAGCGGCTTTAGATACGGCTTTTGGTGCAGGAATTGTTACGGCAAGTCTTGATGGTACAGGTTTAAAATTATCTTCGGTTGCTACGGGGCATAATGAATATTTAGAAGTAACCTCTGACGGTCGTGGTGCTAAAACTGACGCGGCCTTAGCGACAACGACAATAGCTACTGGCATTGATTTTAGTGGAGTGGGTAATAATTCTACGTTTACATTAGCAATTGATGGGGTAGACATTAATGTAGATGTAAATGGTGATGGCACAGCAGGAACTAACGATGCGGCTTCAACTCTAAATGTGATACAAGAAGCTGTTGATACGGCTTTAGCGGCGAGTGGTGAATTCTCTACGGGTGATGTGATTGCTCAACTTGATTCTGGTGGTAACTTGTTTTTCGAAACGATTGCTAAGAACGGTGTTAGAACAGCAGCCACTTATGGATCTGCAGCCAGTATTGAAGTGAAGAATATCGCGGGTACCACCGCTGCAAACTTAGGCTTGGTCGTTGATACTCAATCTAATGGCTACGATTCTATAGGCTTAGATACCGCTCGTCGATTTGGCTACGATCTTGTACCAGACGTGAATTATATTTATGACTCTGAAACTGATTTGGGGTCATTTGAAATTAATGTAGGCGGAAACGCAACAGCGGTCTCTTTTACCGACATCGATTCTGAAGGTATTGCATTTTTTGGTTTACAGGATGAAAGTATTTATTCGCCCAAAGTTGCTCAAGGACAAAATGTAGAAGGCAAGGTTAACGGGATAGATGCCAAAGGTAACGGCCAGTATTTATCAGCAAGTGATGGTAATAAAAAAGCCAGTAACGGTTTCTATATTGCCAGTGCCTCAGCAGATTTCACCGCTGGTATAAATTTAGATGCGACAAATAATACTTTTACAATCAAGGTAGATGGCGTTGAAGCTGTTATTAGCTTAGCCATTCCGAGTTCTTATAATTCGGGGGATGGTTTAGCCGCGGCTTTAGAAACCGCTATTAATGACAATCCAGCTTTTAATCCTGACGGCATAAAAGTGAAGGTAGAGTATAACGACGATCCTTCTTCTTTCTCTTATCAAAAGTTCGGTATTATCTCGGGTTCGATCGGTGAAAATTCCAGTGTTGAGATGGTGGATGTCCCTGGGCCTGCTTCAGCAGTGTTCGGTTTTATTAATGGTTTCGCTGATGGTGAGACAGGTAAAGCTCAGGAAGGCGATATAGATCCATCTAGCGGCATCCGTATGAAAGTTACAGGTGGTGCTTTGGGCTCACGAGGCAGTGTTACTTACATATCGGGTTTTGCCGATCAATTAAACGCTAGCTTGTTATCTATTCTCGATAATAAAAATGGTTTAATTACGAACAAACAAAATGCTTTAGATAACGATAAAACACAGCTCGCTGAAAAGAGAGAGCGTTTAGATACGCGTATGTCAGCTCAGGAAGCGCGTTTGAAGAGTCAGTTCCTATTTAATGATGCGATTGTATCGAAATTGAATTCGACCGGTGATTTTATTAAGCAGCAGTTTGAAGCGATGAATAATGCGAATAAATAGCCTTAGCGGCTAGTATTGTGGGTTGGGCTTTAGCCCAACGCTTTGTTTTGAAATTATTTGTCGGGCTGAAGCCGCGACCTACATTGTGTAATTATGATTGTATTATTTAAAGGCAAAGCTTCTGAAGATAGTGCGGCATATTGTAGGTTGGGCTTTAGCCCATCAAGTTTTGGAGCATCAAGTTGTCGGCATGAATGCCGACCCACAATCGTATTTCAATATAGGAATTTGTAACATACTTGTTGCTTCTATTTAAAAATCTCAATGTTCGATTGCTTGCGGCAATAAAACTGATACATGCCATCAAATATATCATGCTGGCTCTGCTCTGCTATGTTCCAATTATCGAGCGTATTATTGTTGCCTGATAGAGCCCCTAATTTTTCTTCAAATGCCTGTCGCCCTCTAGTAGTCGGTAACATACCCACAAAATCGAGTTTGTTATCGGATAATAAGTTTGAGATTTTGGTGGTTGTAAATTGATGTTCTTGTTCATGAAATATCAAATCACGGCAGTTACTCATGCTATAAAAATCATGTGCGTTAATGATCTCACTCCAGTCTCCAGGGATTTGATTCATCAATAGCGCTTGGCGTAATAATCGTTGATCTAACTTACTACCTCCATTTTCACTTGACTGTAAGTTGCTTTGCTCAATTAATTTCCTGAAAGTGATTACTTGCTTACGTGCTGTCTCACTGTATAAAGCAATCTTCATAACCCCTGTAGGGGACAGTAAGCTTGATAAACTCTGTAATCCTTGCTCAGGGTCTTCCATGTGATGCAGAACTCCTGAGCACTCTATCACATCAAAAAGCATCGGAAAGTCAGAGAACTTCAGGATATCCGCTTGTATAAACTGGATGTTTTCAACCTTGTATTTATTCGCCTGTTGCTGAGCATACGCTAATGAGCGGCCACTTAAATCTATGGCGACAATATTCAAATCATTGAAGTAGCTCGCCAAACGAATTGCTTGACGGCCTGTACCGCAACCTGCCACTAATACATTTAATTTCTGTTTTCCTTGCCAATGACTCAGGTTTAATTGCGGAAAATTCTTAATTAATGCTTGCTGATAACTACTGGCGGTATTAAATCCAATATCTTTCCAGCGTGGATAGGGGTTTTCTTCGTATTGGCTCTGAACTCGCAAAGAAATGGCATTAGCTTCTTGGTGATGATGGTTTGACCAATAAGGGATCTTTTTAGCTAATTCTATTTCTGCATTACGATCATTAATAGCGTAATCAATAATGTCAGTGAGGTAGCTCTTGCTTAATGCTTGCTTAAGCTCAGGTATCACTAATGCGTGTGCAATTTTAGTTTTTGCTAAATCTTTATATTGCGCCAAGATCAGCACGGCTGGGGCAATATCATCAAGCTGCCATTGGGTTTCTTCAGTTACTTGCAGTAATAAATTTTCTAACCCTTCAATGATATTTTCTTCATCTTTTGTTACCGGCCAAACATATTCGTTTAGTTGTGCTTGCACGGCCATGTCATGAGCTAGCGCTAAATGAGCGCTTGGTATGGTCATATCTTGAACGGTATTAAATAGCAGGGTTTGCCTAAGGCTAATAAATAATCGTTCTAATAGTGCATCGCAGAAGTGAAAGCGTTTTAAACTGCCCAGTAGCAAAGGGTCCGCTGCAATTTGATCAAATTCTAGTGGTGTACTGGCTTCATTGATCTGAAATTTGTGATGCAGCAGAGTTGTAATTAAATTTCTTAATAATGAATGATCGACATCGTCAAATTCAAAATAACGTAAAACATTACTTTCTAATTCTTGTGAATAAAAATCGGCATTAATATGTGAGGCCGATTCAAATAACTTATTTCTAATGTGTGGGTCATTAGCTTGGGTTTTGATCAGTTCTTGATACAGCTGAAAAGCTTCAACGAATTTGCCTTGCTCTAAATAGGTATAGGCTAGCGAAGACGCTGAGCGCGTTGCGACTTTCGATATTTTTAATGAAGCCGTGAAGTGCTCTTCGGCTAAAACGAGTTGTCCTAGCGCTAAGGCGATGTGTCCTGCACTATACAATGCGGTTGGACTATCGGGTTTCGCATTGAGTGCTCGCTCAATAATTTGCTGCGCTTTGTATGTATTACCAGAGAATAATTCTATACGGGCAAATAAGTTAAGCCCTTTTATACCGTTAGGGTTTAGCTCTAATGCTTGTTTCACCCTGTACAGTGCTTTATCTAATAGATTACGAAACTTGTCCGATGCTTGCTTAATCGATTGCAACTCAGCAAAGTGATTATTTGCTTCTTGCACTAATTGTCTATACGAGTCGAGGTCTATCCGTTGAGTCGTTTTAGAGTCTGATGCATGTAAAAGGTTCATGGTTCAATACCAAAATTATTTCTAGTTAACCTGACTAAGCAAGGCTAATGCCAATAAAAAAAAGTGATGATTTTCAAGGTGTTAGCAAGATTGTATTCAGTACTGATAAGGCATTGCCGCTTTTAGCGGCAGTCAGTGGCCGTTAGATTTATAATAAAAAGACATTAACTATTAAAGTATTTGATCGTTTGGCCGTAATTAATAGAGTAACAAACAGATTCAATCATGAGGCCGGATTATGTATAGCAAGGGTGCAAGTCAATATCGCAAAGTTGGAGCGACGTCTGAAGTAGAAGGCGCTGACCCTCATCGATTAATTCAAATGCTAATGGAAGGTGCTTTGACTCGGATGTCACAAGCAAAAGGCATGATCGATTTAAAAAATTATGAAGGTAAAGCAAAGTTGCTTGGTCGTGTGATGGAAATTATTGCGACACTGCAATCCAGTTTGGATCACGAAAAAGGCGGTGATATTTCCGCAAACCTTGATCGGTTATACGACTACATGAATCGACGTTTGTTAGAAGCATCGGGTGCTAATGATACAGCTATGATTGATGAAGTAATGACATTGTTATTAGAAGTTAAAGCTGGATGGGATGGAATTCGTGACGAATATTTGGCAACCAATGGAAAAAAGCCTAATAAACAGGGGGATGCGAATGAATCTTCTTTAGGCGCGGTATCTGTATAAAGACTAATCAAAAAACATTTAAATTGAATTAATTTGCACTTTTTTCCTTTAAGCTCTGATTTAGAGCTTAAAGTTGCTTGTCATATCCCGCGTGAATCAGCTATAAAAGTCTTCTGGACAATCTTCTATAAATAATAAAAACTTAGTGTCAGAAGATTGACCTGTGAGCAAATAGATACTTTACTAGTAGTATTAAAGTCAAATAGATGGCGTGGCCAGCTCGGATGCTAGTCGACAAAATAATTATAAATGTAAGGCAAATATCTCATGTGGAGAGAAATAAAGGTTCTGCTGATTGATGATGATAGTCAGCGAAGCCACGATCTAAAAGTTATTTTAGATTTTCTTGGGGAAGAAGCCATAACTGTTAATGCCACTAACTGGCGTAAACAGTTGGAATCACAAGTTACTGATAGTAATGAAATTTCTGCTGTATTACTGGGGAGTAGTACAGACATAGATTTAGCCAAAATGGTTGAAGATATAATTGCATGGGATAACGGTGCCCCTATACTTTATATCGGTGATGAATCTACCGATGCCGTTGCTGATAATTTACGTCGTGCAATTTTAGCCAATATTGAAATGCCACCTAGCTACAATAAATTATTAGACAGTTTGCATCGTTGTCAGGTTTATCGTGAGCAGTTTACTCATAATCGATCTCGAGCAGAGCGTCGTGAAGTTCAGTTATTCAGAAGTTTAGTTGGCACAAGTCGCCAGATACAAACTGTGCGTGAATTAATTATGCAAGTTGCTGATAAAGACGTCAGTGTGCTTATTACGGGTGAGTCTGGGACGGGTAAAGAGGTTGTTGCACGTAATCTACATTATCACTCTAATCGGAAATCTGAACCTTTTGTGCCTGTGAACTGTGGCGCTATTCCTGCTGAATTATTAGAGAGTGAATTGTTTGGTCATGAAAAAGGTGCTTTTACTGGGGCGATAACAACGCGTCAGGGGCGCTTTGAAATGGCTGAAGGCGGAACGCTGTTTCTAGATGAAATTGGCGATATGCCTTTGAACATGCAGGTTAAAATTTTAAGAGTATTGCAAGAACATACTTATGAACGCGTTGGTGGTACTAAAACCATGAAAACGAATGTTCGTATTATTGCAGCCACTCATAAAAATTTAGAAAGTATGATTGAGGAAGCGACTTTCCGCGAAGATTTATATTACCGCTTAAATGTTTTCCCGATTGAAATGCCAGCCCTGCGTGAGCGTGTTGAAGATTTACCGCTGTTATTGAATGAATTAATTTCTCGTATGGAATATGAGAAGCGCGGTTCAATTCGTTTTAATTCTGCTGCGATTATGTCGTTATGCCGTCATGAGTGGCACGGTAATGTTCGTGAGTTGGCGAACTTGGCTGAGCGCTTAGCGATTCTTCATCCTTATGGTGTAGTTGGTGTTAATGAGTTGCCTAAGAAGTTCCGTCACGTGGATGAGACGGATGAAAATGGCATGATGCAGGCGCCAATTTTAGCGGATGTCACTCAGATAGATAACGGTTTGGTCGGTATCGATTCGCCTGCACTTTTACCAGTTAATGGTTTAGATTTAAAAGAATATCTTAATGATTTAGAAAAATCGTTAATTCAGCAAGCGCTGGATGATTCTACGGGGGTTGTTGCTCGGGCTGCTGAGAAGTTGAAGATTCGTCGAACGACCTTGGTAGAGAAAATGCGTAAGTACGATATTAGTCGTAAAGAAAAAGAAGCGGTGTAAGCCTTACCTAAGACGCGAATTAGCTGCTTTAAGTAAAATCCTGTGAAGCCCATAAGACTTAGTTTTATGGGCTTTTTCTTTATCTGGTCATTTCTTTGCTCTTCTTTAATCCTTTCTTTCAGTCAACGCTTTAGGGCTTTTCTTTCTTGATTATTTTCTGACGCTTTATTGTGAAAAACCCGACGAAAAATCGGCACGCTAATTGCTGAATAGCTAGTAATACTATTTTGATGTCGAATTATCGACACAAGCAGGAGCGTTTATGGCTAGCGTCGCTTTATTAAATTCAGCACTAACTGATGGTTCTAATCTTGAGCATCTTTCTCGAGAAGGCTTAAGTCGAGAGCATCTGAATCGTGAGCAATTGAAAGATGCCTTTAATTTATTCAATTCTATGTCTGCTCAGCTTTCTCAAAGCTATGAGTTTTTAGAATCAAAAGTTGAAGAGTTGAGTGGTGAGCTGGCAGAAGTTTCATACCAGCGCATGCAGGAACTGGCTGAAAAAGAGCGCATTGCTGAACGGCTTGAAAGCCTGCTGCATATGTTGCCAGGCGGCATTTTGTTATTAGATGGCGGTGGCCGTATTCGTGAATGCAACCCAGCAGCCCATGCGTTGTTATTACCTAGCAATGCTGATAATACGGCGCTATTAGGAAGACTTTGGCGTGATGTGATTACTACGAGCTTTAGCCCTAAACCTGATGATGGTCATGAAATTTCATTGGTCGATGGAAGGCGTGTCAGTTTACAGACGGCATCGTTAGGCTCAGAGCCGGGTCAAATTATTCTAATTACAGACCAAACAGAAACACGAAAGCTGCAAGAAAGTTTAAGCCAGCATCAGCGTTTATCGTCTATGGGAAATATGGTCGCATCATTGGCACATCAAATTCGTACGCCATTAAGCGCCGCGATGATTTATGGTGAGCATTTACAAAATGAAGAGCTACAGCCTGCGCTACGAGAAAAATTCGCCAATAAAATGATGCAACGATTGCATCATCTAGAGCATCAAATTCGTGACATGCTTATTTTTGCCAGAGGAGAAGCGCCATTAAATGATGATTTGGCTCTGTCTCAGCTTTTGCATGATTGGCAAGAGGCGCTTGAAATTCCACTGCAACAAAACTCGGCAACGTGTGAATTCCAGGTGGATAAGCTTGATGTTCATATTCATTGTAATCGTGATGCGTTAATTGGCGCTTTGATGAACTTGGTTAACAATGCTTTAGAGGCTTGTGGTCAAGGGGCAAAGTTGAACGTTAGAGTCAGCGTGAATGCTCAATATCAAGTGAATATTGAAATTGAAGATAATGGCCCAGGTTTTACTCGTGCTATCGATGAACAAATTTTACAACCATTTTTCACTACTAAAAGTAATGGTACGGGTTTAGGCCTAGCTGTGGTACAGGCTATTGCTCGCGCTCATTATGGTGAATTTGGTATTAGCTCAGCGACCGGTAAAGGTGCTGTTGCGAGTTTCAAATTACCTGCTCAGCCGATTGTTGAAAATCAAGCTGCGACCAGCCACTAAAATACTGGCGATTCACTCTAGTAATAAAAATGCGTAAAGGAAATTATTATGAAAATTTTAGTGGTTGAAGATGATCCGAACCTAAGAGAAGCCATTGTTGATTCTTTGATGTTAAAAGGTCATTTGGTACAAGAAGTCTGTAATGGTGCTGAAGCGGTGAGAGTGATTGCTCAGTCATCGTTAGATATTGTCTTGAGCGATATTAATATGCCTGAGATGGACGGTCTGCAATTATTGACCTACGTTAAAAAGCATCAACCTTGGTTGCCTATTGTTTTAATGACGGCTTATGGCGACGTGGGTCAGGCTGTTAAAGCAATGCAGGTTGGGGCGAATGATTATTTGATGAAGCCCTTTGAAGTACAAGAGTTATTAACGGTGATTAATAAATATCAGCCGAGTAATAACGAAATAGTTGAAGATGTTCCGATCGCTGAATCACCTGAAAGTAAGAGCTTATTTCAAGTGGCCAAAAAAGTGGCTGCGACAGATTCTACGGTTTTAATTTCAGGTGAAAGTGGTACGGGTAAAGAAGTTTTAGCGCGTTATATTCATCAGCATTCACAACGTTCTGGCCAGCCTTTTATTGCAATTAATTGCGCGGCAATTCCAGAGAATATGTTAGAGGCGATGTTATTTGGCTATGAAAAAGGCGCTTTCACTGGGGCTTATGCCGCCACACCGGGTAAGTTTGAGCAAGCCAATGGCGGAACTCTGTTGCTTGACGAAATTACTGAAATGGATATTTCACTGCAAGCTAAGTTATTACGTGTTTTGCAAGAGCAGCAAGTTGAGCGTTTGGGTGGCAAGAAAGTAATTGATCTTGATGTGCGTATTATTGCTACGACTAACCGAGAGTTGGGGGATTATGTTGCCGATGGGCATTTCCGCGAAGATCTTTATTATCGCCTAAGTGTATTCCCGCTTAACTGGTTACCTCTGCGTGAGCGTAAAGAAGATATAAAACCGCTGACGCAATTATTATTACAAAAGCATGCAGGGAAAATGAAGAAGGCCGTACCAAAACTTGATAAAGAAGCTGAAGTTAAGTTATTGGCTCACCCTTGGCCTGGCAACGTTCGTGAACTGGATAATACCGTTCAGCGTGCTTTGATTTTGCAGCAAGGAACTCAAATTACGGCTGAAGATTTGGTGCTCACGCCAGTGCCGAAAAATCGACGCTTTGCAATGCAGGAAGTGACAGAAAATATTCCCGTTGGTGTATCGAATAATGAAGTGGCAGCTGCGGGCGAAGTTATCGAAGAAGGGGTCTTGGCTAGTGCTCTAGGCAGTGATTTGAAGCAGCGCGAAATAGAATTGATTGTGCAGGCGTTAAATGAAGAGCCAAGTCGGAAAGAAGCAGCGGAGCGATTGGGGATAAGTCCTAGAACCTTGCGCTATAAAGTCGCTAAGCTACGCGATGAAGGAATTGATATTGAAGCCCAGCTAGTTTAATTAGAGTGGGTTTAACTCCCCGCCGTATGCGGCCTATCTGTAGGCCTTTAGGCTAACAGCTTGTCGCGCTAAAGCACGACCTACAGTTGACTGCATAAATCCCCAATCATGGATCGATTTATAAAACCTGCTGAATAGTTACAATAAATTAGCGCATTAGAAATACACTGTTTGAATTACTCAAAGATGGCCCGCAAGTTGCAGAAAGGAAGGTAGAAAGGCAAAAGTGCCAAAAAAATATAAGTAAAACTTGATAAAAAGCGTCAAGTTCACGAATGAACATCGAGGTAGTGGTTATGGTTAATCGTGCGGATATCAACTCTGTTTTATTACAGATGCGCCAAGTACGTCAGCAAATGCAAACCACCGATCCTGCTGCCTCGATCGGTGCAAATACTCAAGCGACGAGTGCGCAAGATACACTTAAGAGCTCGATGGTTGGAGCACCGCAAAATAGCTTTGCAGCTCAGCTTCAGCAACAGCATAGTCAGTTAAATCAAACTCAAAATTCTTCTATAGCGCCTGCTAGTTTGAATCCTTCTCAATTCCGCAATGAACTAAGTCAGCAAGACTTTATTAATCGAACAGCGGCGCTGGATACGCGCCCTGGCAATCAGATGGATCTTTCTTCAATTAATGCTCCTTCTACGAATTCTCCTTCGGCATCTCCTAGCATTAGCGAAATGATGGGCAATGCGATTAATCAAGTGAATGATACTCAAATGCACGCCGGTAGTTTAAGTACTCGTTATACACAGGGTGATCCTAATATCGATTTACCTGAGGTGATGGTTGCCATGCAAAAATCCAGTGTTTCTTTTCAAGCGATGTCGCAAGTACGTAATAAGTTATTAGAAGCGTATAAAGACATCATGAACATGCCAATATAGTGGGGTATTGTTAAATGGATAATGCAGTGACAAATTCAGCTCAAAACCCTGTGGATGGTACTTCAACCGATCTCACGACGGATGAGTCAGTTGATAATCTTGATCAAAATGTTCATCCCGTTGTTGCAGGCTTTAATAAACTATCAATAGTTCGACAAGCTGCGATGTTAGGTGGTTTTGCCTTAGCAATTGCCTTAACAATTGCTATTTTTATTTGGTCACAAGAACCCAATTTTAAACCTCTTATTAGCCGTATGCAGGATTATAATGCGCAAGAAATAGTCGAGGTTTTACAGCGCGAAGGCATTGAATTTGAAATTGATCCTGTTTCGCAAATCCTTATGGTACGTGCCAATGATTTACATGATGCACGTTTAAAGCTTGCAGCAGCTAGTTTGATTGACGATAAAACAGTGGGCCTTGAATTGTTAGATAATGAATCTAACTTGGGCACCAGTCATTTTATTGAAACTGCGCGTTATCGTCGTGGTTTAGAGGGTGAGTTGGCTCGTACTATTGCCAGTGTTCAAGCGATTCGTAATGCGCGAGTTCATTTGGCCATTCCTAAGCAATCTGTTTTTGTTCGTGATCATAGAAAGCCTAGAGCTTCTGTTTTTCTTGAGTTGTATGCTGGTTCAGCTTTACATAAGGATCAGGTTGAAGCGATTGTTAATCTGGTTTCCTCATCTATTAGTGAAATGGATAAAGGCGCGGTTTCTGTCGTCGATCAAAAAGGTAACCTGCTTTCGAAAATTGAAGAGGATAGCCATGGCTTATTAGCAACGAAACAATTGCAATATACCGAGCGTGTGGAAGATTCAATTAGTGGGCGGGTAAATAGTATTTTGAAGCCGGTTTTGGGTTTAGAAAACTACAAGGCAGAGGTTTCTGCCGATATCGATTTTACGGTAGTGGAGCAGTCAGAAGAAACGTTTAATCCTGACTTGATAGCGGTGCGTAGCGAGCAACTAATTAACGAGCAAACAGTGAGTGGTACCGATGGTGGCATTCCTGGAGCTTTGTCTAATCAACCTCCTGGGCAAGCAGAAGCCCCTGAGCAAATCGATCCTGCGACGGGCTTGCCCATTCCTCCGATGGACAAACGTAGTGAGACGACCCGTAATTACGAAGTTGATCGTACTCTTAGCTATAAGCAACAACAAGTTGGACGTATTCGTCGAGTGACGGTGGCTGTTGTTATTAACGACAAAGAATCTATCAATGCTGAAACCGGTGAAATGCAATTTATACCCTGGGTAGAAAGTGACTTAGAACGATTAGAAATATTAGTTAAAGATGCTGTTGGTTTTAATGCGGCTCGGGGTGATAGTGTTAATGTGATTAACTCACCTTTCATGGGTAAGAATGAAGAGACTTTAGGGACACCTGAGTTCTGGACGCAGCCTTGGTTCTGGGAAATCATGAAGCAGGTACTGGCTGGGCTATTCTTGCTGGTATTGATATTTGGTGTGATACGTCCAACGATCCATAGCATTGCGAATAAGGGCCGTACAGATGAGGACGCTTTAGGGTTGGACGAGTTGTCTGATTCAGAAGATGAGTTCGATGAAGATCGAGTGACCTTGTCGGGGGCAGATGACTTTTTATTACCGGGTGCATCAGAAAGCTTTGAGCGTCAGCTTGATGCATTGAAGGGCCTCATTGCTGAAGATCCTGCTCGAGTTGCGCAAGTCGTTATCCAGTGGGTTAACTCTGAAGATGCAGGATAGAGATATGACTATTAATAGATACAAGGTAGCTGATTAATATGGCTGAAAATACGATGCCTGCTGAAACTAACCAGAAAGAACTATTAGCCAACCTTTCTAGGGTAGAGCGTTCTGCCATTCTGTTGATGAGCTTGGGTGAAAAAGATGCGGCCGAAATTCTAAAGCACATGGGTCCCAAAGAAGTTCAACGTGTAGGGACTTCGATGGCGACCTTAAAAGAAGTTCGGCAAGAGCAGGTTGAAGGTGTTGTGCTGGAGTTTTTAGAAGCCGTTAGCGGCCAAACAGGTATGGGTCTAGGTTCTGATGACTATATCCGTAATATGCTGACACAAGCGCTAGGAGACGATAAAGCCGGTGCTTTAATCGACCGTATCTTATTGGGGGGCAGTACTACTGGATTGGATTCTTTGAAATGGATGGAATCTCGTCAGGTTGCCGATCTTATTCGTCACGAGCACCCACAAATTCAAGCCATTGTAATTTCGTATTTGGATTCAGATCAATCGGCTGAAATTCTCTCCAACTTTGATGAAAAAGTTCGTCTCGATATTATTATGCGTGTTGCTTCACTTGAAGCTGTTCAGCCTGCTGCATTACAAGAGCTGAACGATATTCTAGAGCGTCAATTCTCAGGCAAAGCCGGCACTCAAACTCAAACAATGGGTGGGGTTAAAGTGGCCGCTGGTATTGTCAACTTGGTTGATAGCACCATCGCCAATGATCTGTTGGAGCAGATCAAAGAAACGGATGAAGATATGGGGACTAAGATTCAAGACCTCATGTTTGTATTTGATAACTTAGTCGATGTAGATGATCGTGGTATTCAAGCATTGATGCGTGAAGTTTCGACCGATCTGTTAGTGATTGCTCTTAAAGGTGCGGATACCGCAGTGCAAGAGAAAATCTTTAAGAATATGTCTAAGCGAGCGGCTGAGTTATTACGAGACGACCTTGAAGCGAAAGGTCCAATGAAGGTAAGTGAAGTTGAGGGAGCACAAAAAGAAATTCTTACGATTGCTCGACGCTTGGCTGATGCGGGTGAAATTAACCTCGGTGGCGGCGGTGAGGCGATGGTGTAAATCATTGTATGGAATATCATGGCAGTCAATAGTATGAACGATATTAACAATTCTCAAGATGATGATGACTTCGAAGCAAGCAGTGAAGATATTGAAATTAAACCGTGGGATTTACCTTATTGGCGCGGCGCGCCAAAAGAGACCAAAAGCGAAGCGGTTAAAGAAGAGTTAGTAGAAGAAGAAATTGAAGTAGTAGAGCCCTTAACGGTCGAGGAACTAGAAGCGATTCGTAATGAAGGCTATGAAGAAGGGTTTTTACAAGGTTTGAATGAAGGCCGTGATAAAGGCGAAAAGGAAGGGAAAGCTCAAGGCTTAATTACGGGTAAAGCCGAAGGGACTAAGGCAGGAACACAAGAAGGTAATCGAATCGGTTTTGAAGCCGGCCAAGCAGAAGGGCTTGACTCGGGAAAAGACGAAATAAGCAAAGCAGCAAGCAGCTTGTCAGAGTTAACTCAGCAATTAGAGCAAAGCCTAGTAGAAAAAGACAGTGCCTTACCTCAAGTATTAAGTCAGTTAATTCGTACGGCTTGCGAAACGATTATTGAACGTGAGCTAGAACAAGGTGATAAACAGATTACTAAAAAAGTAATTTCAGCCCTTGATCAACTTCCTAGCGGTGCTGAAAATATTAATATTTTCGTTAGCTCAAGCGATGCCGTTCATTTAGAACATGGATTGAGTAGCGCCGGACGTGAAATGCACTTTAATGTTGATGAGGCTTTGGCGACAGGCAGTGCCCGTATAACAACAGTGCAATCGTTAATTGAATTCACTCATAAAGAACGCATGGACAAGGTCTTTGAACTCATTAATCAAGAGTGTGAAAAACTAGACTTAACAGATATCGCTGGTGAATCTTTAGTAGAAGAACACGTTACCGAAGAAACTGTCGAAGAAGAAGTTGTCGCAGAAGAAATTGTCACAGAAGAAATTGTCACAGAAGAAATTGTCACAGAAGAAATTGTCACAGAAGAAATTGTCACAGAAGAAATTGTCACAGAAGAAATTGTCGCAGAAGAAATTATTGCAGAAGAAGTTGTCGAAGAAGAAATTAATGAAGAAGAGCAAGTCGCAGATTCTGACTCTTCTGATGAATCTGAAAACCCAGCCCCCGATCAAGATGAACTGATATGAGTCTTAGCGATCAACTGAGTACAATTAACCTGAAAAAACTACCCCTGGCTAGCAAAGCCAGTGGAAAGTTAATCCGCATGGTCGGTTTAACGTTGGAAGCAGAAGGGCTCGTGGTTAAAGTGGGCGACCGCTGCATGGTTGAGCGACGCGATGATAGTGACATTGAAGCGGAAGTGGTTGGCTTTGATGGCAGCCGTATATTTTTAATGCCTATTGAGCAAGTTGACGGTCTGCAAGCAGGGGCGAAAGTAAGTCCTTTAACCGGTACTAATGGTGTGCCAGTGGGTTTTCAGTTATTAGGCCGGGTTGTTGATGGCATTGGGCGACCTTTAGATGGTAAAGGACCACTTCATGCGGAAGAAGGTTCACTGCAAGGCGAGCAAATTAATCCTTTGCATCGGGACCCTATTCGAACTCCTCTCGATGTTGGCTTGCGTTCTATTAATGCATTATTAACGGTAGGTCGTGGTCAACGAATTGGCCTTTTTGCCGGTAGTGGCGTAGGTAAAAGTATGCTGCTGGGAATGATGACGCGTTTTACCGAAGCGGACATTACGGTAGTTGGTTTGATTGGTGAACGTGGTCGAGAAGTAAAAGAATTTATTGATGAGATATTAGGTGAAGAGGGCATGGCACGTTCCGTTGTTATTGCCTCCCCAGCGGATGACTCTCCCTTGATGCGTTTACGAGCGGCGATGTACTGCACTTCAGTGGCAGAGTTCTATCGTAAGAAAGGCAAAAATGTTTTGATGCTAATGGATTCTTTAACTCGATATGCGCAAGCGCAGCGAGAGATTGCATTAGCCGTTGGTGAACCGCCTGCCACGAAAGGCTATCCACCATCAGTATTTACTAAGATCCCTAAATTGGTCGAGCGGGCAGGTAATGGTGAAGCTGGTGGTGGTTCGATTACCGCATTTTATACGGTATTGAGTGAAGGGGATGATTTACAAGATCCCGTGGCAGATGCAAGCCGAGCTATTTTAGATGGTCACATTGTATTATCACGCAAGCTAGCCGATGAAGGTCATTATCCGGCGATTGATATCGAAGCCTCGATCAGCCGTGCGATGCCTCAAATCGTTTCACAAGATTGGTTGCGTAAGGCTCAAATGTTGCGTCAGCTGTATGCTCATTATCAAGAGAATAAAGACCTGGTGAGCGTAGGTGCATATCAAGCGGGAACGGATCCAACATTAGATTTAGCATTGAATAGAATCCCAATGATTCAGCAGTTTTTACAGCAAGATTTAAATGAATGCGTAAAAATAGCGGATAGTGTTGAGCAGCTAGATACCATTTTGCCGGATGTGCCGCAGGCCACATAGTCAATGAGCTGGGCTAAAGAGAGTAGGGGCGCAAATGAGTAAGCAAAGAATTAAGCGTATGGGTTTTGTTTTAAAGATGGCGGCTGAAAAAGAGCAGCAAGATCTTCGGACTTGGGGGCAATATCAGCAAAAATTAGAGCAAGAGCAAGAAACACTGACGCAGCTAGATCAGTACGTAGCAGAATATCGTACTAGCTTAACCAGTCCATCAGCGGCTTCGATTCAAGGTGGCCAGGTGCAAAATACAATTGCTTTCATTGAGCAAATCAAAGAAGCAAGCAATCATCAGCAACAGCAAATTAACTTAATCCAACAGCAGGCAGAGGGGGCGCAGCGAGTCTATCTAGCTTCTCGAGCTAAAGCTGAAGCATTACGAAAACTGATTCAAAACCTACAGGATCAAGTATCTGCAGTCGAAGAAAAGCAAGATCAAAAGATGATGGATGAATTTGCTGCTCGTAGTGCTCGAAATAGGCAAGGTTAAAATAACTATAAAAATTCAATTTAACTCCAAGTCCCCTAACCTTCATTAGTAGACTAATTGTTTCTTCTGAGCGAGTTTTATTCTCCGCCGCTTACGGCCTATTGTAGGCCTTTAGGCTAACAACTTGTCGCGCTAAAGCACGACCTACATTATAGATTAGATCGAAATATACTCCTCTTTGCGAATCGCAATTTAAGCCTAAACGGGGTGTTGATTTTTAATGAACAAGTGATCACTCTTGTGAGGAAGACAGTAACAATCATTAATTATTAATCAATATTCGCAGCTTTCAAATACACGACTATCCTTAGAGTAAATGGATATAGGAATGTAATGACATGCCTGAAGGACAGCCAATTGAATGCGGCGAGCGAATGACGATTGAGCAAGTTGAAAGCTTATATAGTCAACTAGAATCAGCTTTATTAGAGCACGATAATATAGATCTGATTGCCGATCGAGTTCAGTTTTGTGATACAGCTTCTCTTCAGTTAATCGTCAATCTTCTTAAAACTTCAAAAGAGCAAGGCCATACTGTGCGATGGGTCAAACCTTCGGCAGCAATCATTAATGTGGCTGAGTTACTAGGCTTAACTAAGTCTTTAGAACTAACACAACATATTACGTAGAAGTAACGAGGGAGTATGCCAATGGCAACCATCTTAGCGGTAGACGATTCAGCATCGATGCGACAAATGGTCACCTTCACCTTAAAAGGTGCAGGTTATGATGTTCAAGAAGCTTGTGATGGCAGTGAGGCGTTAAAAATCGCTAAAACTAAAAAGTTTGATTTGGTTTTGTCTGATGTGAATATGCCTGTTATGGATGGCATTGAGTTGGTAACGGAGTTGCGCCAACTAGGGGAATACAAGTTTGTTCCCATTCTGATGCTGACGACTGAGTCAGCTGGCGATAAAAAGATGGCGGGTAAAAAGGCTGGGGCAACTGGCTGGATAGTCAAGCCGTTTAATCCTGACCAGCTGTTAAATACCATCAAGAAAGTATTGGGTTAATAATTATGAGCATCGATCTCTCTCAGTTTCATCAGGTTTTCTTTGAAGAAAGCTTTGAAGGTCTGGATATTATGGAATCCAGTTTATTAGCGCTGGATTTAGCAGAAGTCGATGCTGAAACAATTAATACCATTTTCCGTGCTGCCCACTCAATAAAAGGCGGTGCTGGTACGTTTGGTTTTATGCAGATATCTGGTTTTACACATGTACTTGAAACCTTGCTTGACCAGATTCGCAGCGGTGAGCGTGATATCGAACAAGTCCATGTTGATATGTTCTTGGAATGTGTCGATTGCTTACGCGGATTAATGGGTGATTTACAAGCAGGCACTGAGCCTGATATGACGCAAGCGGATGATCTAAAAGCTAAGTTTGAGGCTATATTATCTGGAAACCCAGAGGCAGGCTCTGCTGAAAATACAGCAGAAAATTCCAGTGCAGAGGAAGTTTCTGCGGGGGTTCAGAAGAGTGATAGTGCTTCGCTCTCTGGTTCTGACGAAGATGGATGGAAAATTGAATTTATTCCCTGTGAAGATGTTTTATGCACAGGTAACGAACCTTATCGAATGTTTCGTGAGCTACAAGATCTCGCAGAAGCCGAAGGTAATGGCAGTATCGAAGTTATTCCTCATTTAGATGAGCTGCCAGAATTCTCAAAAATGCACCCTGAAATGTGCTACCTATCATGGACCATTATTGTTCGTTCAGGTATTGAACTGTCGGATATTGAAGAAATATTTGAGTGGGTTGTTGATGATTGTGAAATCACCTACAAGCGTCTTGCAGATTGTGATTTATCCGTACTTGAAAACCATCACCGTCAGGAAGGTAGCTCTGAGAATATTGAAGCTGAAACTGTAATCAGCAACGTTGTTGAAAGTGAAGCTGTAGAAAGTGCGGTTGTAGAAAGTGCGGACGATGACAATTCAGTTAATGATAGTGACGCTCTTGAAAGTGCAGAATCAAATAAACTACCTGAAAATGCGCCTGAAACTCATGCGGCTGCCGTTAATGAAAAAATAGAAAAAGCACTGGAAAAGGTAGCACCAAAAGCCGCGCCTAGTGCCGCCAAGAAACCCGCAGAAAATACCTCCATCCGAGTATCGATTGATAAAATTGATGGCTTAATCAACATGGTAGGTGAACTTGTAATAACCCAATCTATGCTAGGTCAGTTAGGGCAAGAGTTTGATGTAAGTCGAATTCAACGCTTACAAGAAGGCTTGCAACAACTTGAGCAAAATACCCGCGAATTACAAGAAAGCGTAATGAAAATTCGAATGCTACCGATTAGTTTTGCGTTCAGCCGCTTTCCTCGTCTCGTTCGTGACCTAAGTAAGCAGCTGGATAAAGAAGTTG
>Ga0105353_1000221_pt1 | contig 35485 bp, 38 predicted proteins | sample EN1Hudsemesocosm_2_FD_83657 | JGI IMG/M metagenome (GOLD analysis project Ga0105353, IMG submission 83657) | Methane-oxidizing microbial communities from mesocosms in the Hudson Canyon - EN10B Hudson Canyon | ecosystem: Environmental > Aquatic > Marine > Cold seeps | place: Hudson Canyon...
AAATGGCACGACTTCCTAGAATATCACCGTCAGGCATACCCGTTCATTTGATCCAGCGAGGAAATAATCGTCAAGCTTGTTTTGGCGCAGTGGAGGATTATATAGCTTACATAGGTTGGCTTAAGGAATATTCAAAGAAATATTGCGTGGCAATTCATGCGTGGGTATTAATGACAAATCATATTCATATACTTTGTACTCCATTAGAAGATGGGGGTGTAAGTAAAATGATGCAATCGATTGGTCGCAGGTATGTTCAATATTTTAATCACCAGTACAAGCGTAGTGGTACTCTTTGGGAAGGTCGCTATAAATCATGTTTAATTGAAGCGGAAAATTATCTGATAGGTGTTTATCGATATATCGAATTAAATCCAGTGCGAGCGAATATGGTGAAAGACCCAAGTGAATATCAGTGGTCTAGCTATCAAATTAATGGATTAGGCAATTTGTCAGAGTTGTGCACACCACATGCTGAATATTTAAAGCTAGGCCTGAGTGAGGTTGAGCGCATGGAAAATTATCGTGCATTATTTGCTCATCATGTAGAAGAAAAATTACTTGATGAAATTAGGGTAGGTGTAAATACAGGGATGGCAATAGGTCATGATCGTTTTAAGGATGAAATTGAGCAGTTAACTGGCCGAAGGGTGAAACCCAACAAAGCGGGTCGTCCTGTTGGGTGGCGAAAAAATACGATACAAAGTTAATTTGTATCTGACCCCGTTTATTTTGACCCCGTTTATTTTTGGTATCTGACCCCGTTTATTTTAATTCAGCATGCAAAAAGTGAATTTTCCAGAAGCAATCTGGAAAAAAAAGAAGAAGCGAATCATAAAATAAAAAGTATTAAACAGGAATTAATTAAATCAGAAATCAGGCATAAGGCAAGACGGCTTGTATCACCTATTGATGGTATTGTTCAGCAATTAGCGATTCATACGGTAGGAGGTATTGTAACGCCAGCAGAAGAATTAATGATTATTGTGCCACAAAGTGCAACACTGGAAATTGAAGCCTATGTGGAAAATAAAGACATAGGGTTTGTGAGAGAGGGACAAGTCGTCGCGGTAAAGCTGGATGCCTTTCCTTTTACTAAATACGGTACGTTAGAGGGTGAAATTATTAATATCTCAGACGATGCAGTCTCGGATGAAGATAGAGGTTTAATTTATAAAGCAAGAGTGAGTCTTAAGCACAAGACGATGTTGGTGGGTAATAAGTTGGTTAAATTGAATCCTGGTATGTCTGTCAGTGTTGAAGTGAAAACAGGTCAGCGACGGGTGATTGAGTTTTTTCTGGCACCGTTATTGAAATATAAGGATGAGAGTATTCGGGAAAGGTGATTTTATATCCCAAAATTTCGCTTAATTGTTTAATCTCTTTAAAAATAAAAGAAATTTTGAAGAAGGGAATTGTTTAACTCCCTCTCACTCAAGCCATCTTCCTCCTGGTGGTGAGGGCTTAAGAGAAAAATCCGCGCACCCTCCAAATTTAGCTGAAAAATCATGGGTAATTAGGTGGTTTTTTGATAAGCATATAAATTTTATCAGCCACTTAGGGAATTGGATTATTATTTATTTCCAGCTCCCTTATTTTAGTTTATTCAATTTCAATAGCTAATTTCTCTGCGTATCCAGTATAAGCTCTTGGGGATAGCGCTTGTAAAGATGTTTTTGCTTCCTCTGGAATTTCAAGTTTTTCAATAAACACCTTAAGATCCTCCGATGTTATACGGTTTCCTCGTGTTAATTCTTTTAACTTTTCATAGGGTTTTTCAATGCCATGACGGCGCATAACCATTTGGATAGGTTCTGCTAATACTTCCCAGTTATTATCTAAGTCAGCTTCAAGGGTTTCAGCATTTATTTGTAGTTTAGAAATGCCTTTTAATGATGATTGAATAGCAATACTGGTATGTGCAATGCCTACACCAATATTTCGCAAAACGGTTGAGTCTGTTAAATCACGTTGCCAGCGAGAAACGGGGAGTTTTTCGCTTAGGAAAGAAAAAATAGCATTGGCTAAACCTAAATTACCTTCAGAATTTTCAAAATCAATAGGGTTAACTTTATGTGGCATAGTTGATGAGCCTACTTCACCCGCGATAGTTCTTTGTTTGAAATAACCTAAAGAAATATACCCCCAAATATCGCGGTTAAAGTCCAGTAATACGGTATTAAAGCGAGACAAAGCATGAAAATATTCAGCAATATAATCATGAGGTTCGATTTGAATAGTGTAAGCGTTCCAAAATAAGCCTAATGATTCAACAAAGTTTTTAGCAAACTTTTCCCAGTCTATTTCAGGATAAGCAACACTATGGGCATTGTAGTTACCAACAGCACCATTTGTTTTGCCTAATAATTCAACCGCTTCAAACTGTTCTTTTTGACGTAATAATCTAGCCACAACATTAGCAAATTCTTTACCTGTTGTTGTTGGACTGGCTGTTTGACCATGTGTTCTAGACATCATGGGTTGGCTTGCTGTGTCTATAGCCACTTGTTTTATGGCTTCAATGCATTCTGTAATTTCTGTAAGGATGGTGCCTCGACCTTCTTTAAGCATTAAAGCATAAGACAAATTGTTAATGTCTTCTGAAGTACATGCAAAATGAATAAATTCATTTACTTTGTGTAATTCGGCATTATCTGCAATTTTTTGTTTAAGAAAGTATTCAACCGCTTTAACATCGTGATTCGTCGTTCTTTCAATATCTTTGACGCTTTGTGCGTCATCTTCTGAGAATTGACTGACAATATTGTTAAGTATTTGGTTAGCTGTCTCACTAAACTCAGGAACTTCGGTGATTTGAGGGTGATTTGCCAGTGCTTGTAGCCAACGTACTTCAACCTCTACTCGATAACGAATTAAGCCAAATTCGCTAAAAATAGGACGATATGCATCAACTTTGCTGCTGTAACGTCCATCAATAGGTGAGATCGCAGTGAGAGAGAAATTAGTCATTTAGGTGTCTTTCCTGTTGGTTGAGTGCAATGAAAATAAATAGTTAAGTGCAGTATATTATTCATTGTACTTAGATTCAATAATGCCGCCACCTAAACAAATATCTTCATCATAAAAAACGACAGATTGTCCTGGTGTGATAGCTCTTTGTGAATATTCAAAGACTACTTTGCAACGGTCATTTTCTAAAGGTATTAGATGGCAAGCCTGGTCACTTTGGCGGTATCTTGTTTTGGCCTTGCAATAAATCGCTTCTGTCAGAGGCTTGTTATTACACCAGTCTAACTGGCTGGCTTCCAGTGTATTATGGAGCATTAAGGGATGATCATGTCCTTGGCCGACAATTAAAATATTATTGTCTAAATCTTTGTCTAGAACATACCAAGGTTCATCAGGTGCATTTTTAACCCCACCAATCCCTAAACCTTGCCTTTGCCCAAAAGTGTAATACATTAAGCCTTGGTGTTGTGCTATATATTGTCCTTCTGGTGTTCGCATCTCCCCTGGTTGAGTAGGAAGATAACGTTGTAAAAATTCGGTAAATTTTCGTTCACCAATAAAACAAATGCCAGTGCTGTCTTTCTTTTTATGATTATCAAACCCTGCTTTTTTAGCCATGGCTCTTAATTCAGGTTTATGTAGATCACCAATCGGAAATAATGTTTTTGATAAGGCTTTTTGTCCTAATGTGTATAGGAAATAGCTTTGTTCTTTATTGGGGTCTAGTCCTTTTAGTAGCTGGAATTTACCCTTTTTCTCTTGCACTCGAGCATAATGCCCAGTGGCGATATAATCAGCGTTCAAGTCCTCAATAGCGTAATTTAAAAAGGCTTTAAATTTGACGTGTTTATTGCACAAAATATCTGGATTAGGTGTGCGGCCAGCTTTAAATTCTGATAGAAACACTTCAAAGACTTCATCCCAATATTCAGCAGCAAAATTAACCGTTTTTAATTCAATACCTAATTTATCGCTGACTTGCTGGGCATCGGCCAGATCTTCCATTGCCGTACAATATTCAGTGCCATCATCTTCTTCCCAGTTCTTCATAAACAAACCAGTAACTTGATGGCCTTCTTCAAGAAGTTTTAAGGCTGTGACTGATGAATCAACACCACCCGACATACCGACAATAATATTTTTACTCATGCTTTGAATCTAATAATCATAAATCTATATAAGATTTTAAAAGGGATAGGGGGTAGCGCTCACCATTAAGGTAGGCATCTATGGTATTTAAAACCAATTGGCTTCTTAATTGAGATTCTTTTTCTACTATTTGTTCGTGTGTAAGCCAATGTGTGGCGATAATGTCATCATCTAATGCTTGTTTTGGAGCAAACGAATGAACTTTTCCAGCAAAAGAAACTCTTAAAAAGCTTGGAAAGTCAGGAGTTTTGCGCCAGAGTTGAATGGCAATAATATTTTCAGGTTCAAATTGCCAAGCAGTTTCTTCATTGACTTCACGTTTAACCGCGCTCTCAATAGATTCCCCATTTTCTAGATGCCCGGCAGGTTGATTAAAGGCAATACCATTGACGGTATGTTCCTCAACCAATAAAAATTTATTATCCTGTTCTATCACTGCTGCAACCGTTACATGAGGTTTCCAGACCATGAGTTTCTCAATTTGTTTAATTTTTATATTTTACTAGAAATGTTTTATTGATGTGTAAAGATTGAAAAATTTAACTTTAACCACTATGTTACACTTTAAGGTATTTAAATAACAAAGTTTGAAGTATGTCTGATATTGATCCAAATCATGAGGATGATAGTGGGGTAGCTGTACAAGAAGCCGCCCCTAAATTAAAGCGTCCTCCCTTATACAAAGTTGTTTTACTGAATGATGACTTTACACCGATGGATTTTGTTGTGGAAATATTAACTGACCACTTTAATATGGATGAAGATAAGGCAACGCAAGTTATGTTGCAGGTTCATACGAATGGTGTTGGTGTTTGTGGTGTTTTTAGTAAAGATGTGGCAGAAACGAAAGTACATTTAGTCAATGAGTATTCGCGTGAAAATCATCATCCATTATTATGTGCGATGGAAGAAGCGTAAGTCGTAAGGAATAATTATGTTAAGTAAAGAGCTGGAAATTACATTAAACAATGCGTTTACTAATGCTCACAGTAAGCGACATGAGTTTATTACAGTGGAGCATTTGTTGTTAGCACTACTAGATAATGAAACAGTTAAGCCCATTATGTTGGCTTGTGGTTGTGACGGTATGGCGTTGCGAGGTGAATTAGAACAGTTTATTGATGAGACAGTTTCATTAATTCCTGAAAATTTACAAAGAGAAACTCAGCCTACTTTGGGTTTTCAGCGTGTATTGCAACGTGCTGTTTTTCATGTTCAAGCTTCTGATAAAAAAGAAGTGACAGGCGCTAATTTATTTATCGCTTTGTTCAGTGAGCAAGATTCTCACGCTGTTTATATTCTTAGTAAGTACGAAGTAAGCCGCTTGGATGTGGTTAATTACTTGGCCCATGGAATTACTAAAGTTGAACAAGAGGGTGAAGAAGAGGGTGAGTCGATATCTGCTGCTGAAAAAGAGGGCGCTGAGCCTGCTGAGTCATCACCTCTTGATAAATATGCAACAAACCTTAATGAAGAAGCAAGGCTTGGCAGAATTGATCCTTTAATTGGCCGTGAGCAAGAGGTCGAACGTACCATTCAAGTGCTTTGTAGAAGACGAAAAAATAATCCACTATTAGTGGGTGAGTCGGGTGTTGGTAAAACGGCTATTGCTGAAGGCTTAGCTAGACGTATTATTGAAGAAAATGTTCCTAATGTTCTATTAGGTGATGTTATTTATTCATTAGATTTAGGTGCCTTGGTTGCGGGTACTAAATATCGTGGTGATTTTGAGAAGCGTTTAAAAGCCTTGATTAATCAACTTAAAAAACAGCCAGAGTCTATTTTATTTATTGATGAAATTCACACAATTATTGGGGCTGGGTCTGCTTCAGGTGGTGTGATGGATGCATCTAACTTAATTAAGCCTGTTTTAGCATCAGGTCAGTTACGTTGTATTGGTTCTACTACTTATCAAGAATATCGTGGTATTTTTGAGAAAGACCATGCTTTGGCAAGGCGTTTTCAAAAAATTGATGTTGTTGAGCCAACTGTTGAAGATACTATTAAGATTTTGACAGGTTTAAGGTCGCGTTTTGAAGAACATCATGATTTAAAATATACAAAAGAAGCGATAAGATTAGCAGCTGAATTATCGGATCGATTTATCACTGACCGATTTTTGCCTGATAAGGCGATTGATGTTATTGATGAAGCCGGCGCGAGACAGCGTTTATTTAAGGATGATGAGCGTAAATCTGTTATTGATATCGCTGAAATTGAAGAAATTATTGCCAAAATTGCGCGTATTCCAGAAAAATCAGTGTCTAGTAGTGATAAAGATAAACTTGAGTTGCTAGAGAAAAACTTAAAAATGTTGGTGTTTGGGCAAGATGAGGCAATTTCTGAATTAGCATCAGCGATTAAATTATCGCGTGCTGGTTTAAGGGATACCACTAAAACAATTGGCTCGTTTCTATTTTCTGGCCCGACTGGGGTTGGTAAAACTGAAGTAACTAAGCAATTAGCTAAAGTTATGGGGGTAGAATTGATTCGCTTTGATATGTCTGAGTATATGGAGCGTCATACTGTCTCTCGTTTGATTGGTGCACCTCCGGGATATGTAGGTTATGATCAAGGCGGGTTGTTAACAGAAGAGGTTAATAAGCATCCTCATGCTGTTTTATTGCTAGATGAATTAGAAAAAGCACATCCTGATGTTTTTAATTTGTTACTACAAGTTATGGATCATGGTTCTTTAACTGATAATAATGGTCGTAAAGCCGATTTCCGTAATATTATTTTAGTGATGACGACTAATGCTGGAGCAGAAGAGGGGAGTCGTGCTTCTATTGGTTTTACTCAGCAAGATCATGCTTCTGACAGTTTAAAAGTCATTGAAAGAAACTTTTCACCAGAGTTTAGAAACCGCTTGGATGCGATTGTACAATTTAAACCTTTAGATATATCAATTGTCGGTAGTGTGGTTGATAAGTTTATCTTTGAATTAGAGCATGTGCTAACTGAAAAGAACGTAACCTTGTCTTTAGATTCTGAAGCTAGGTTGTGGTTAGCTGAAAATGGTTGTGACCCAAAAATGGGTGCCAGACCGATGGCGAGATTAATTCAGGAAAAAATTAAGAAGCCATTAGCGAATGATTTGCTATTTGGAAAATTAGCAAATGGTGGGCATGTAAGGATTTATGTTGAGAATAAAGAACTAGCTTTCTCTATAGAGAGTAAAGAACTAGCCGTGGCTGAAAATAATTAATAACTTATGCTTTCCCGCTGTCCATACTAGTAATCGAGTGTGGTTCAGTGGGAAATAAGCAAAAGTACAGATCTTATTAGCGCATACGGAAAGTGATACGACCTTTAGTTAAATCATAAGGTGTCATTTCAACTTTAACTTTATCACCCGTAAGAATACGAATGTAATGTTTACGCATTTTTCCAGAAATGTGGGCTGTAACAATATGACCATTTTCTAATTCTACGCGAAACATAGTATTAGGAAGTGTATCAATAACTTTCCCGTCCATTTCAATTTGATCTTCTTTTGCCATCTTTGATTTTAGTCTAGTATTTAAAGCCGATCATCATAGCATAGGTTCTTGGTGTTGGGTTCTTTTTTGATTTTTTATTGAACTTTTTATTGGGTTGATACTGAAAAAGTTGAGCTGTATCGGTAAGGGGGATTTGATATTGTTAAGGAATTTTTTACACACAAAGTCAGGGAGAAACGAAGAAAATAAGTTGCTCCTCTCTGTGTCTCAGTGACTTTGTGTGAAAGTTTTTAGGTCTAATTGGGAGGTATTAGAACAATCCTAACTGTACTTGTGCAACTTCAGACATCATATCTCTGCTCCAAGGTGGATCAAGAACAACTTCTACAAGAACCGAGTTAACACCCGCTAAGGCGCGAACACTTTTCTCAACATCGCCTTGAATAACGGGGCCCATTCCACAACCTGGTGCCGTTAATGTCATCTGAATGTGTACACTATTGCCTTCTTCAGCAGGTTCAACTTTGCATTGATAAACCAAGCCTAAATCTACAATGTTTACAGGAATTTCTGGATCATAAACTGTTTTCATGACTTCCCAGCAGTTTTTTTCAACACCGGCAGCATCAGTTTCTGAAACAAGGGTTTTTAAGGTATGTGATTCTTTGCCTAAAGCATCTGCATCGGTTCCAGAAATACGGACCATATGACCGTGATCTGTCACGACAGTATAATTGTCACCTAACGATTGATGAATGGTGACTTCTTTGCCTTTGCTTAAAGTGCCATGGTTTCCATCAGGAATCATGACTACATTGACATCGCGAGTTAAAACAATTGTTTCTCTTTCTGACATTGTATTAGTTATTGGTTAAATGTTTGTGCATCAATAGTTTGGCCTGTCACACCTGTGCTTTCAGGGCTAAACAAATAGCTGTAAATATTATTTAAACTATCCATAGTTGGAAGGCTGCTTTTATCTTCAGCTGGAAATAATTTTTTCCGCAAAGGTGAGTTAATTGCGCCAGGAATTAAAGTGTTAACGCGTACTTTTTGGGCGGCCTCTAATTCTTCTGCAAGAATTTTTGATAGCCCTTCTAATGCAATTTTAGATACACCATAAGCACCACTATATGCTGAAGCTGTTCTAGCCATTGAATCACTAGTAAAAACAATAGAAGCCTGTTGTTCACTTTTTTGTAAAAGGGGCAGTAAAACTCGAGTCAGTAGAAAAGGAGCGTTTAAATTTACATTTAAAGTATGTCCCCATTCTTTAGTTTCATGGATTTCTATGGGTGTATAGGCGTTAAGCTCAACGGCAGAGTGTAATAACCCTTGAAGTGAACCGTAGGTATCTTTAATAGTAACTGCCAATTCTTCATATTGAACTTCTGATGCACCTGCGAGATCAAAAGGATAAATTGCAGGTTTTTCAGCGCCTGATTCTACAATTTCATCATATATCTTTTCTAATTTAGGGATGCTTTTATCAAGTAGAATGATATGAGCACCTTGCTTTGCTAGTGCTAGTGCTGCTGTGCTTCCTAATCCTCCGGCAGCACCTGTAATTAAAATAACCTGATCTTTCAATGGCATGTGGTTGTGATCCATGATGTTAATTGTTCGGGGGATTCGATTAATGCATCAGCTTCCCAATTAGATGGGATGTCATCTGGCTTAAGATAGCCATATATTGCTGCAAGCGTTTTCATTTTACTGTTTTTACCTGCCTGAATATCATGCAGAGCATCACCAATATAAACACATTCTTCAGGCTTAACTTTAGCTTGTTTACAAGCAGTGAGCATAGGTTCGGGGTGAGGTTTACTATTAGCTGTAGTATCTCCACTAATAATGCAAGAAGCTCTATGGTTTAACTGAAATGCATCAATTAAAGGCTTAGTAAAGCGTTCTCTTTTATTGGTGACAATTCCCCATTTAAGTCCTAAAGACTCGATTGTTTGTAAGGTCTCAGATATACCTGGGAAAAATTCACTGTGTTCAGCAATATTATCCTGATAAAGCGCTAGCATAGTCTCTAGAATTTTATTTTGAGTGATTTCATCAGTCGCCACGCTTTTATTTATCATGGCGGCTGCGCCAAAAGAAATAAAAGGTTTGATAGAGTCACTGGCAACTTTATCAAAGCCATGTTGTGTTAATGCTATATTTAAACAAGCAATTAAATCTGGCGCTGTATCAACTAAAGTGCCATCTAAATCAAACAAAACACAGCTTAAATTAAAGTCCGAAGTCATTATAATGGGCGTTTAAATGCGGCAATATAGTTGACGTCAATATCTTTGCCTAATTTGAAACGTTTGCTGAAAGGGTTGTATTCAATACCTACCATGCCTTGTAACTCAAGCCCGGCTTGTCTTGCTGTTTGACTTAGCTCCGAAGGTTTAATAAATGTTTTGTATTCGTGTGTTCCTTTTGGAACCATTTTCAAAACATGTTCAGCTGCTACAATAGCCAATAAATAAGCTTTTGGTACGCGGTTTAAAGTAGAGAAGAAAACCATGCCGCCAGGTTTAACCATTTTTGAACAGGCAGAAATAATTGAACCAGGGTCGGGAACATGCTCTAGCATTTCCATACAGGTGACATGGTCAAAACTTTCGGCTTGTTGTTCTGCTAATGATTCTGCACTAATTTTTTGATAGCTAGCTTTAACACCAGACTCTAAGCCGTGTAAGTCTGCTATATCTAATAACTCTTCGCTTAAGTCAATACCTAATGCATCAGCACCTTGTTTTGCAAGGCCCTCTGTTAATATTCCACCACCACAGCCTACATCAACAATGCGTTTGCCTTGCAAATCAGCATATTGTTGAATAAAGCTAATTCTAAGTGGATTAACATCATGTAAGGTTTTAAATTCACCTTGTGGGTCCCACCAGCGTTCTGCTTGTGAGCCAAATTTTTCAATTTCGTGTTGATGTACGTTTTCTGCTGCTGTCATAGTCTAAAGCTCATAAATATTTTTATAGTTTACTATATTACTAGGTTATTCGCTATTCGTTGCACCCAGTAAAATTTTGTGTATTTTACCCTACTAATGCTAGAGGAATTTAATAATACGGGTAGATAAGCTATTTTAGGCTAACTTGATAATAGTCATAGCTTGGTCTAATTCTTCTTTAGAATGATAAAAATGAGGAGAAAAGCGTATTCCACCACCTCTTAAAGCACATACAACACCCTTACTTTGTAGATGTTTGTATAGTTCGTTGTTATCAAGGCTTGAGTGTTTAAATAAAACAATACCTGATTGTAATTTGCTTGTTGGATTACTTAATAAAACTAATAATGAATTTTCTTTGATTTTATCCATTAAGTAACGGGTGTTTTCTTGGATTTTAGATTCAATCTCTTTCATTCCTATTTCTAGTAATAAAGAAAGGCTAGCAGACCAAGCATGGATGCCCAGCATATTTGGGCTTCCACATTCAAACCTTTGTGCTGTTGGATGAATATCCCAAGGCTTATTTTCATAATTATGGATGTTAGCCATCATATGCCAACCATATTGAGTAAGGTTAAGCTTGTCTCGTGATTTTGGGTTTGTATAAAATACGCCAAGACCTTCTGGACCAAACATCCATTTATGGCCATCTGCCATAACAAAGTCAGCGTGATAGGCTTGCACATCAAATTCTACTGCACCTAAGCTTTGTATTGCATCTATGCAGAATAGAATGTTGTTTTCTTTACAAAACTGGCCTATTTTTTTTAAATCAAGGCGTGTTCCCGATGCAAATTGAATAGAGCTAATGGTAATTAATCGAGTGTTAGAATCGACTAAAGCAAATAAGGCTTCTTCAGGTGATGTTGAGGATGAAAGCTTAGCTTGTCTAAGTTCTACGCCTTGAGTTTCAAGTGACTCCCATGGGATACGATTAGAGGGGAATTCTTCATCACTGCTTACAATATTATCGCCATCAGCCCAGGGAAGTCCGTAAGCAACAAAAGAAATCGCTTCGGATGTGTTTTTAACTAAAGCAATATCATCAGTTGAAGGCGCATTGAGTAATATTTTTAATTGCTGGCGTAGTAGTGATTCTTTTTTTAACCAATCTAGATAATAGTGAGAACCATAGCGGGTGTTTTGTTCGGCAAAGGCTTTAACTGCTTCCGAGGTTCGTTGAGGCCAGGGTGCAACAGCAGCATGGTTTAGATAAATTAAATCTTTAGTTAACGGAAATTCTGGATGGCTCATTTTATAATATGTGATGTGATGCAAAAACTATGGCTGAAGATTATGCTAATTAAAATACTATATTTCAGCAAATATTGAGTAATATACTACTCTATATAGAATAAGTGACTAGGTTCGCACATAGAATGTTAGCTTAGGCAATAAATATCAAATAAAATTAAGAGGGTTAAAGTGGATATAGCATCCTTAGTTGGTTTTTTATTAGGCATCGGTATTATTGTTGCGGCGATTGCAACAGGTGGCGATGTGATGCTGTTTGTTAATGTGCCATCACTATTAATTGTAATAGGTGGGACGTTTGGAGTGAGTTTAATGCGTATTCCACTGTCAGATTTTATTCGCTCATTTGGCATTTTAGGGAAAACATTTCTAAATAAAACAGAAGATCCTAATATCTTAATTGAAGATGCTGTTCGTTTGGCTGATGTTGCTAGAAAAAATGGCTTATTAGCACTTGAAGGTGAAGAAATTTCTAATCCATTTATGAAAAAAGGCATTAGCCTATGTGTTGATGGACATGACCCTGCTTTTGTAAAGAAAATGTTGCAGCAAGAAATTGATCAGATGGTCAGTAGAAATGAAGTTGGTCAAGATATGTGGAAAGGGGTAGGCGATTTAGCGCCTGCAATGGGAATGATTGGAACTCTGGTGGGCTTAGTTCAAATGTTGGCTAACATGTCTGATCCCGCAAGTATTGGACCTGCGATGGCGGTTGCTTTGTTAACAACACTTTATGGTGCGATGGTTGCCAACTGTTTTGCTTTACCTATGGTTGATAAATTAGCTTATGTACTGATTTATGAAAAAGCTAATAAGGAACTCATTTTAGATACTATTACTGGTATTCAAGAAGGTATGAACCCTAAAGTATTGGAAGGCTTATTAAACTCCTATATTTCTGAGAAAAAACGTAAAACTGACGAGGAGTAACTGTCATGGCTGATTGTCCAAAATGTCCACCTGCGGGTGCTCCACTATGGTTGGCTACCTTTGCAGATTTAATGTCTCTACTCATGTGCTTTTTTGTTTTATTGCTATCTTTTGCAACGATGGATGCAGCTAAATTTAAAAAAGTGGCTGAGTCTATGGAAAATGCTTTTGGTGTGCAAAGAGATATTGTAGCCGTTGAAATCCCAATGGGAACTAGCATAATTGCACAGCACTTTTCACCAGCACAAACAACGCCAACTCCATTAGAACAAATTAAACAATCGACTAATCAGCAGGCAACAAAGCTTGATGTTAGTGTTGAAGATATGGAAGAAGTAAAGCAGAAAATGCTGCAGGCTAAAGTTGGTGAAATAGAAGATCAGGCCGATAAAATAGAAGGTTCCTTAGCCCAAGAAATAGGAGAGGGGCTAGTTTCTGTTGAAACGCAAGGATTAAAAATTATTATTAGAATTAATGAGAAAGGTTCTTTTCCTTCAGGAACTGCTATTTTAAAAACGGGATTTGAACCTGTTATGGAAAAAATCACTTCAGCCGTTAATGATTCGAAAGGAACTGTTCATGTGGCTGGGCATACGGATAATATCCCTATTTCCACCGACTGGTATCGTTCTAATTGGGAGTTGGCAGCAGGACGCGCAGTTACGGTGGCTGATTTTATGTTGAAGAAGCAAGGAACCGACCCTGAGCGAATAGTGGTTGAAGGGCATGCTGATACCAAGCCTTTGGTTGCAAATGATTCAGCGGTTAATCGCGCAAAAAACCGGCGTGTAGAAATTATTATTACCCAAGAAGACCCTACTTTAGGGCTTAAAGTGGAAGATGTAAGTGAAATGATTCAAACTGATTCATTAAAAGACAAATCTAATTAAATATAGGGATTATTGTGAGTGAAACTGAAGGTGTGAGAGCGGAAGATAGAAGACGTTTTTTTCGGATTGATGATGCTGTTAATTTATATTATAAGATTGTTGATGAAAAGACTGTTTTAGCGGCTGGCAATGCAGCTGATGATCCGTTGAGTAATTGTTCTTTAGTAACAGCTTTGGATGTTTTAGGGCAAGAAAGTCGCGCTGTTATGTATAAAATTGAGAAAGATCAACCTGATATTGCCGAATATTTAAAATTAATGGATTCAAAGATTAATCTGCTAGCACAATCTGTTTTGCAGCAAAATAATGATTTTTCAGAGAGTGAATTATGCCATACAAATTTAAGTGCTTCTGGTTTGGCGATTGAAGTTGGTTCCCCAATAAAGGAAGGTGAATTCATTGAAGTTAAATTGTTCCTTTCATCTTGTGTTGCTGTTATTTTACTTTATGGAAAAGTTGTTTATTGCAAAGAAAATACTTTAGCTGAAAACTCAATGCCGTATCAAATAGGCATTGATTATATTAATTTAAAAGACGAAGATAGAGAGATTTTAATTAAGCACATTGTTAAAAGACAAATGCAGCAAATTCGTGAAAATAAAACGGGGTAATGTCTTTTCGTTAAGGTATTTTAATGAAACTTAAGAGTTGAAATTTTGATTATTTCAGAGAATCAAAAAAAAATTATCGCTATTTTAGCTGATGGACAATTCCATTCAGGCACCGAGCTTGCTGAAAAAATGCAGGTTAGCCGTTCAGCCATTTGCAAACAACTAAAATATTTGAATGTAATAGGGCTAGAATTTAGTGCTATTACAGGTAAAGGCTATCGATTAAAAAGTCCTTTACAATTATTGTCTAATGCGGAAATTAAACATAACTTAACTTTTGAGGTTGCATCTTTAATCTCAAAGTTAGAAATTCACCATAGCATTAATTCAACTAATAATTATTTGGTTGAGATGTCACACCAAACAAAGCAAACAGGTGTTGTTTGTTTTGCAGAATATCAAACAGCGGGTAAAGGCAGAAGAGGGAGGGAATGGGTTTCTCCTTTTGGTAGCAATATTTACCTTTCAATATTATGGCAATTCCAAAATGGCCCTGCATCAATAAGTGGGCTTAGCCTGGCAGTTGGTGTTGCTGTTATAAGAGCTCTAAATGAATGTGGTGTTGAAGGTGTTGGTTTAAAGTGGCCTAATGACATTTATTGGCAACAAAAAAAACTTGCTGGTATTTTAATTGAAGTAGCGGGTGAAACAAATGGTCCTTGTAGTGCCGTTATTGGTTTGGGTTTAAACTTTTATTTAGCAAAAGATAAAGCGAAAACTATAACTCAAGATTGGGTCGATTTGAGTCAAATTCTTATTGAAAGTCCTGTTAATATACGAAATAAGCTCGCAGCTACTTTATTAAATCACTTAATGCCCATGATTTCTAATTTTGAGCAAGATAGTTTGACACGTTATATTGATGAATGGCGTTCTTATGATTGTATGAAAGGGCAAGATGTACAAATTTTTATGGGACAAAATGTGTTTTCTGGTGTTGTTGAAGGTATTGATGATAATGGTTTGTTGTTATTAAAAGATGAGCAAGGTCAAGTTAAAGCATTTGCTTCGGGTGAAGTGAGTTTTCGTCAGGCATGAAATTACTTGTTGATATTGGAAATACACGGATCAAATGGGCGACTGAGAATAAACATATTATTCAGGAAAGTCGAGCAGTTAACCATCATTCACTGACTTTTATCGAAAAAATAAAACAAACCTGGTTGGGTTTAGGTACACCTGAAATAATCGCTGTTTCTTCGGTGAGTAAGCAACAAATTGTTGATCAATTGTTAGATTTAGCAAAAAACATTTGGCCAAATATTACTGTTATTATTGCTAAATCATCTTCACAAGGTTTTTCTGTCAAAAATGCTTATCAAGATGCAACTAAGTTAGGCGTAGATAGGTGGCTAGGCTTAATTGCTTTACAGCATTATTATCCTGATACACGTTGTATTATTGATTGCGGAACTGCGATTACCCTTGATGTGTTAGATGTGCAAGGGCAACATTTAGGTGGTTTAATTAGTCCAGGTTTGCAGTTAATGAAGCAGTCTTTATCAAGTGGAACCGAACGATTATCAGCTGATGAGTCAGAATTTTCAGTTGGTTTAGCTTGTTATACCGAAGCGGCTATATATTCAGGGACATTACTGGCTGCTGTGGGCTTGATAGAAAAAGTATTGGCTGATTTATGTAACGGGAGTGACAATATTATTTTAACAGGAGGGGATGCTTTAGTTCTTTCTCGTCATCTTAAGTGTCAATATATTATAGAACCTGATTTTATTCTTAAAGGGTTATCCCTGTATTCCAGACTGTGGTAGGGTTATGAAGATATTTTTCTTTTTGGTGTTATTAAGTAATATTATTTTTTTTTTATGGGAATTTAATTCAGTACAAATAGATAATCAAGTCGCTTCTTCAAGTACCGAAGAAAAGCAGATTTTCTTGCTTGCTGAATTGGCTAAAAAAGAAAATATTAGTGACCTAGATGAACAGCAATTTTTAGAGGAGGTTGAAGTTGGTCTTGGCAATCAGCCCATAAAAAGTAGTGATGCTGTTTCTAAAGTTGAGAATGGATTCATTGATGGCGAAAACGCTAAGATATTGTCTAGTCCTGAAGAGCAAGAATTATTATCAACAGTTGCGCCAGTAATAAGTAACAGCGGTGATATTAAGTTAAGTACTGCGGAAAATATAAAATCATTAGAAATAGTGAGGGGTACTAAGTTTCTAGAAGAGAAAAGCGAACTAAATAAGGTCGCTATAGAGCAAGCTGTTGTGATAAAAACTGATTCTGAGGATAGTAGCAAGACAGTTAAAGAAACCTCTTTTTGTTACCAGGTAGGTCCCTTTTTAAGGGAGGAGGCATTACTTGATTGGCTCGAAGAAAATAGTATTGATTTAACCTTGGTTACCAAGCTCAATAAGGATATAAAAAGGGTCACTGGGTTTTTGGTCTATTATCCTAAAGCAGATACCTATGAGGCATCAAAATCACATATTCAATTGCTAGAAAGTAAAGCCGTAAATGATTTTTGGTTGTTTAGAAAGGGAGAGCTAAAAGGACATATTTCATTAGGTTTGTTTGTAAAAGAAAGGCGAGCGTTATTATTACAACAAAAATTATTGGATATGGGGGTTAATGCTGCCGTTATGACCCGTTATAAAACGGAAGTTGAATGGTATGCAAAGGTATTAGCTCAGAAAGAAATCACTTCTGAAATAAAAAACCCTTCAGGAAAAAATGTTTTTTCCACGTGTGATAATATTTGAGTATATAGCTCTCTCAAATAAATCAGAAAATACCTCTATAAAGGTATAAGCAGGTGTAACATGAAAAAAACTATAGGATACTTTAGTTTATTAATTCTACTGTTAATGGGGAGTAATTCATTAGTTGTTGCAGAAAGTTATAGCTTATTGAATAACACTGAACGAGTAAGAAATGAAATTACTGTAGACATTAAAAAAAAGGTAATAGATGGGGCAACAGGCGCATCAAAACTAAGGGCAAAAAAGAGTCATTCGGTCTCAACTCAAGATGAGACAAAGTTAACTGTTTTTTTAGGGCTGTTTGCAATGGCAATTATTGTGTTTTTTATAAATGTATTTACGAACAAGAAATAACTTAATACTTTAGACGTAATAAGATAACTATGCTTTTCTAGAATAATAAAGGCAAATATAAATAAAAAATTGAACCCCAAAAATCAAATTAGCCATCAATAAATGGATGGGTTGAGCAACGGGAGGAACGCCAAGCCTATCTAGTGTAACACCAGCAATTATGGCGCAGCCAATGACGGAAACTAATAAATAACTGCAACGTAGAAGTACATTATTTTTATCAACAGATTGGTAAATTTTCCATGCAATCCATAGGTTAGTAAATAAAACGATAGCAGAGAAGGATCTGTGAATATAAAAAATAATAGGGAAGCTATCTCTCCAGTATTCCCTATCTATATATTTATGTTTATGTGCTATAAAATCAACTGCTTCTCTTACTTGAGTTCCCATGGCAATCTGCAGCAAAGTTAGGCCCATTGCAATGATTAATACTGTGTTAAGTATTTTGGGAAGTTGACTGCTATCTATTTGAATAAGGGAATCTTTCTGTGATTTGGCTATAGCATAAATAAGTAATGCAACTATAAAAAGAGCCAGTAGCATATGCAGGGTAATCATAAACGGATGCAGATTACTTGCAACCACTAATGAGCCAAGCCACCCTTGAAATCCAACCAACAGAAAAATTGAGACAGAAAGATAAAAAATACTTTTATCTGCTTTTAGAAAAATCCTAGAAGACCATGCGGTTAAAAATATTAAAAACCCAATGGTCACACCAACTAAGCGATTAGCATATTCTGTCCAGGTTTTTACTGGATTAAATTGAGTGTTTTTATATCCACGTTCAGCATAAATTTCTTGATAATTTTCTGGCAGTTGTGAAACGTCTGTTGGCGGTACCCATTGACCAAAGCAAGTAGGCCAATCAGGACAGCCCATACCTGCGCCAGAGGCTCTAACTATACCACCAACAAGAATAACAAAATAAACAGCACAGATAGTTAACATGCCAAGGCGTCTAAAACGGAGAATAGCTTCTTGGTTAATCATAATTTGTTATTTGGTCAGTGAGTTGTAGGTATGGCGAGTGAGTTTGATTTAAGACAGCATCGATTGGGCAAGTTCTATTTCATCAGAAACACCTTCAATTTCAAGTATTTCTGCATCTCCAGCAAGTCCTAGTTTTGCAAAGGAAGGTACAGTATCCCAATTAACTCGGCATGCTGGGTGGTCGGTACCTGCAATACTTTGTAAAAAAGCAACTTGGACTAAATCAATATAATCAGCAGGGCCATCATGTTCTCTTTGAAAATTAACATACTCAGAAGCAACAAGTTTTAATTCTTCAGGAAAATCCCATGTTTCCATAATGATTTTGCCAATGGGCGGATGTGCTTTTTCTAATAATTTATTCAGTCTGGATGGACTGTCTTTAAATTCAGGGATATCTTCAACCAGCATTAGAATAGGTAATTTTCCAATTTGATGAATTAAACCAGCTAGCATTGCCTCATCAGCATTCAAATGTGGTGTAAATGAAGCTAAGGCTCGGCTAATTGATGAAACATTAACACCTTGCTCCCAGGTTTCTCTAAAATATTGCTCCAAAAGTTCAGTGGTTGGAGTGAACATCTGTTGCATTACCAAACTAGTGATTAATGTTCTTATAGTTGAACTTCCAAGGCGAGTAACTGCCATTTGGATATTCTTAACTTCTTGAGAGCCACGATAGAGAGGACTATTTGCAACTTGTATTAATCTTGCAGATAAAGAGGCATCAGTTACAATCATAGCCGCAAGTTCTTGAGAGGTTGATTCGCCTTTAGCAACAGCATCTCTGACTTTTAGTGCGACATCAGGTAATGTGGGTAAAACGAGGCGATTTGCATCAAGCTCTTCTTGTACGTGAACTAGAAAGTCTTGAACAGATTTGAATTGCATTTTAATGAACCTTTATTGAAAATCTATAATGTGAATTTTATCCTGATTTGAGTTATTAAGGGTAAGGTTTTTTAACTCAGAATCTGCTGATTGCAAAACAATTAACATTTTTGTTTGTTTAGTATTTGTGTATAAGGATAGTATCTTCCCTATAACCTGCTCACTATTATCTGTAATTATTTGATTATCAATTGTTATACCTGTTGCTGTGTCGCAGTTTGCTAAATAAAGTTCTCTCTTTGATTTACCTAAATAGTGAGTTCGGGCAATAATTTCTTGCCCTGTATAGCAACCCTTATTAAAACTAATACCTCCCAGTTTATCAATGTTTAACATTTGAGGGATGTATTCCTCACTGCTTGTAGATGATAACCAAGGAATACCCGCATTAATATCTTGTTCAACCCATGTGTTTGAATGACAAATATTCAAACCTGTGTTTTTTGTTAAACTTTCCCAAATAGAAATAGCTTGAGAGACTTGGCTTATGACTAAATAACGATTGTTATAAGCAGGAAATTTAATATAAATTGCATTATTACGATGCACTGTAAAAGGGGTTTTAGATTCAACTGGCAATATATCAGATGAGTCTGCTGTTATGCCAATAAGACAAAGGTCATGACTTAAATCATTAAGTTGCACATCTGAACGCATGATATACATTTGAAGTTTTTTAGATACTTTTTCAACCAGTTCGGCTGGTAATATCAATAAGTAATCAGCAGCATCTTTAATAATTAATAGAGTACTTATAGCACGCCCTTTTGCGTTGCAAAAGGCCGCGAAAAAACTGTTTGTATCAGTTAAATCATTAATATTACAGGTTAGCTGTCCCTGTAAAAAAGTATTTGCCTCAGAACCTGCTACTTTAATAATACTGAACTGAGTTAATGCTGTAATTGAATCTTGTCGTATTTCTTGTGATACGGCATTTTCCATTTCAGAGTTATCAATAATAGTTGAGGGGTAAGATTTTAAAAAAGTAATCCAATCTGAGTTCATGTAATGTGTCGTTCTGTTATAAAATTAAAGTAGTTTAAGTGCTTTGAATTAGGATAAAACACTATATCAAAATTGGAAACAATATATACATACAAATTAAATTGAAGGCGTCATATGTATCAATGTATGATGAAGACATTAAGCCACACTAATAGTAAGAAAATACAATGACACAACATAAAAGGCCGTTATCACCTCACTTAATGATTTATAGGTTGCCCTTAACTGGGATTGTTTCAATTACTCACAGAATGACAGGGGTAGTTTTGGCAATGGGACTTATAGTCTATGTCGCTAGTTTCTTTATCATATTACAAGGAAGCGAAGCTTATTTAACTTTACAGTCCATCTTGGACTATACGATTATTAGAATCGGCATTTGGTTTTTTATCTATGCTTTATTTTTTCACCTGTGTCATGGCATTCGACATTTAATTTGGGATGTGGGGACAGGTTTCGATAAAGATGATATGGATAGAAATGCCGTTATAGAATTAGTACTTTCTTTTGTTTTAACTCTTATTTTTTATTAAAACTATGGATTATCAAACACCTCTTGGAAAAGTCAGAGGCTTAGGTTCTGCTAAAGCAGGGACTGGGCATTTCTGGATGCAAAGAATAACTGCTATTACATTGATACCTTTATCATTGTGGATGGTGACATTTACTCAACAGATACTGGAAGCTTCTCATCAAGATATGATTGCCTGGTTGTCTGGTCCGTTAGATACTATTTTAGCTTTGGCTTGGGTTATCGCTGCTTTTTATCATGCGGCTTTAGGTTTGCAAGTTGTTATCGAAGATTATGTTCATACCGATTGGATAAAAATATCTTCAATTTGGACAATGAAATTAACTTTTTTATTTATCGCTATAGCTGCAATCGTTGCTATATTTCGAATTTCCATGATTGGATAAGGTATGTCAACAGATTATAAAATTATAGAACATGAATACGACACCATTGTTGTAGGTGCAGGTGGTGCTGGTTTACGTGCAACTTTTGGGATGGCTGAAAAAGGGTTGAAAACAGCCTGTATTACTAAAGTTTTTCCAACGCGTAGTCATACTGTTGCAGCTCAAGGTGGAATTAGTGCAGCATTAGGCAATATGGGGGAAGATGATTGGCGCTGGCATATGTACGATACGGTAAAAGGGTCTGATTGGTTAGGTGATCAAGATGCTATTGAGTATATGTGTAGAGAAGCCATTCCAGCCATTATTGAATTAGAGCATTACGGTGTGCCTTTTTCGCGAACAGAAGACGGTAAGATATATCAACGTGCTTTTGGCGGAATGACAACAAATTACGGTGAAGGAACAGCGCAAAGAACATGTGCCGCTGCTGATAAGACAGGGCATGCAATTTTGCATACTTTATACCAACAAGCCTTAAAGCATGATGCTGAATTCTTTGTTGAATACATTGCACTTGATCTAATTATGGAAAATGGCGAGTGTAAAGGTGTACTTGCCTGGTGTTTAGATGATGGAACATTACATTTATTTCGTGCACACTCAACAGTATTAGCAACGGGGGGCTATGGTCGTACATTCTTTTCTTGTACTTCTGCTCACACTGTAACAGGCGATGGTAATGCTATGGCGTTACGTGCAGGTATTGCGTTACAAGATATGGAGTTTATTCAGTTTCATCCAACAGGTATTTATGGCTCAGGTTGTCTGATTACAGAAGGAGTAAGGGGTGAGGGTGGTTATTTAACCAACTCCGAAGGTGAACGTTTCATGGAACGTTATGCGCCAAACGCTAAAGATTTAGCTTCTCGAGACGTGGTTAGTCGAGCGATTACCATGGAAATTCAAGAAGGACGGGGTGTAGGTCCTGATAAAGATCATGCCCATCTACATATTGAGCATCTTGATCCTGAAATTACTCAAGAACGATTACCTGGCATTTCTGAAACAGCAAAAATATTTGCTGATGTAGATGTGACTAAAGAGCCTATCCCCATTTTGCCTACAGTGCATTACAACATGGGCGGTATTCCAACCAATTACAATGCTGAAGTGGTCACTCTAAAAGATGGTAATCCAGATACTATCGTACCAGGGTTAATGGCTATTGGTGAAGCTGCTTGCGTATCAGTACATGGTGCTAATCGTTTGGGATCAAATTCATTATTAGATTTAATCGTATTTGGGCGTTCAGCTGCAAACCGATGTGCTGAAATTATTAAACCGGGCATGCCACATTCGCCACTAAAAGAAACAGCATGTGATGAAGCTTTAGCGCGTTTTGATCGAATCCGTTTTGCAAAAGGTACTGAAAAAACAGCAGATATTCGCTTAAATATGCAAAAAACTATGCAAACACATGCATCAGTTTATAGAACGGGTGAAATGTTAGAGAAAGGTGTAGCTGAAATTACAAAAGTTAGAGCCTCTTTTAATAATGTTAAAGTCGATGATTCTTCTTTAATTTGGAATACAGATTTAGTTGAAACCTTAGAGCTTGATAACTTATTAGATCAAGCTTATGTCACCATGATTGCAGCTGAAAATAGAAAAGAAAGTCGTGGTGGTCATGCAAGGGAAGATTTTCCTGACCGTGATGATAAAGATTGGATGAAACATTCCTTGCTTTGGTTGGAAGATGATAAAGTGAAAATTGATTATAGACCCGTACATATGTATACCTTAACCGATGAAGTTGAAGTTATTCCACCTAAAAAGAGGGTTTACTAATGGTTGAATTTGCCCTGCCTAAAAATTCAAAACTAACAAAAGGTAAAGAATTTCCAGCGCCTAAAGGTGCTACAAATTTAAAACGTTTTGAGGTTTATCGCTGGAATCCTGATACAGGTGAAAACCCACGTATTGATATCTTTCAAATTGATTTAGACAGCTGTGGCCCCATGGTTTTGGATGCTGTTTTAAAAATCAAAAATGAGATTGATACTACATTAGCTTTCAGGCGTTCGTGCAGAGAGGGTGTTTGTGGCTCTTGTGCAATGAATGTTAATGGTAAAAATACTTTGGTTTGTACCAAGGCGATAGAGGATTATGAGGGAACTATTAAGATATTTCCTTTACCTCATATGGATGTGATTAAAGATTTAGTTGCCGATATGACTAATTTCTTTGCGCAATATGCATCAACAAAACCTTGGATAGAAACTCAATCACCTGCGCCAGATAGAGAGCGATTACAAAGTAAGGAAGAACGTAAAAAACTTGATGGTTTATACGAATGTGTACTTTGTGCATGTTGTTCTACAAGTTGCCCAAGCTATTGGTGGAATAGTGATAAATATTTAGGCCCAGCTGCATTATTACAAGCTTCTCGTTGGTTAGAAGATAGTCGTGATGAAAATGCAGGTGAACGATTAGATGAACTTGAAGACCCGTATAAATTGTACCGCTGTCATACTATTATGAGTTGTACAGATACTTGTCCTAAAGGTTTAAATCCTGCTAAAGCAATTGCGGATATTAAAAAATTGATGGCAATTCGTCAACAAGGTTAAGTAACGAACAATATTTATTTTAACATTTGGAAGTGAGGCTAGCTTCACTTCCAAGGTTTATTGATTCAAAATGATAAAATAATTTTGATCTCCTACTTAAATTATTTAAAATTTTTATGGAATCAATTGCTAAATTAAAATGGCAATGCCGAAGAGGCACTAAAGAGCTAGACTATTTGTTAGAAGCCTATCTAAATAACTTTTATTGTCAGTCTTCTACTGAAGAAAAGATTCTGTTCAAAAAATTATTGGAAATGCAAGATACTCACTTGATCTGGTACTTGCTAGGTAATGAATTACCCGACTCTGAAGGATTGTTATCTCTTGTCAAAAAGATACGAAGTAACAACAGTATTTGAAGTTAATAAATCAGATTTATTGGTTAAAATATTAACGATAGGGCATGTGCTATCAGTGTTTCCCATTTTTATTGCGTCCATCTCTTTAATCTATAAAAGCCTATTGTTTATAGCTATTATTGCTAGTCTACTGATTTATAGGACGAGAGAAATAAAGCGTAATGGTTTGCTCATCCGTTATAAACCAGAACTAGGTTGGGAGATTGCACTGCAAGGCAATGACTATTATTCAATCGAAGTTTTACCATCAACAGTTATAACCTCTTTTTTTATCGTTTTACACTTTAAAAGACATAAAAATAAAAAACAGACTACTCTTATTGCTAAAGATGCTTTAATTGATGATGAATTTAGGAAGTTAATGGTATTATTAAAAATATCTGGTGTAAGAAAGGATGGTAATGAGCCAAAATAAAGATATTGATCTTGAAATATCAAAAATCAAAAATTTACCTCCCTTACCTGAAGCAAGTATTCGAATTATAACAGCAGTTAATGATCCGGATATAACGGTTGAAGAGGTGGTGGATGTCCTTGCACTGTCTCCAGTTTTGGTTGCTAGGTTATTAGGATTGGCAAATTCTGCCTACTTTGGTCGAGCAGGGCAAATTAATGATTTGCGGATAGCAATTATTCAAGTTTTAGGGCTTAATTTAGTCAAAAGTCTATCATTAAGTATTGTTCTTAATGTGGAATTACAAGCGACAAAATGTAAAACGTTTGAGGCTGGTTTTTTTTGGAGTCATGCGCTGGTTACCGCACTTATTTCTCAGAAAATAGCCTTAAAACTTAATGATGAGGAAATTTCGCCTAATATTGCTTATACCTCGGGCTTATTACTTAACATAGGGTTGCTTGCCGCAATACAGATATTTCCAGAGCCCCTTGAGAATATATTAGCTAAAGTGGATCGAATTGAAGGTGCTGTTAGCGCTGAAATGCAGCTTGTTTTAGGGGTGAACCAGTATGAAATTGGGCATGCTTTGTTGGAACGTTGGAAATTGCCTGTTATATATCAAACAGCTCTAGAGCAATTTCGGCAAAATGATTATCAAGGGGAAGAGAGAAAATTAGCTATTTTATTGGAACTTAGTCATTGGGCTGCCATTTATATTGTAGATAATAAAATGGATGAAATGCCTAGTTTTTCTGAACAATTAAAAAGTCTATCTTTTTCTCAAAAAGAATTTTCAGATATTATTGATGCTATTTTTCATAACAAAGAAGATATTAATGAATTAGCAGCGGTAATAGGTGGGTAGGAATAAAATGGACATAGTACATGATGGTGATGGGCTGGAAACAGTTATTATAGACTTATTGAATTCTTTATCTGCTGTCAAAGATTTGTCTGAGTTGAATTGTCAAGCTGGAGATGAAAAAGAACTGATACGTCATGCCTTGACTATTCTTATTCAAAATCAAGATATGGAAAGGTGTTCATTATTTTTGTTAAATGAGCAAGGTGTTTTGGTTAACTTAACTGGGTTAAGTATTAATGAGCAATCAAATTCTTCAAGGGAATATGCGCCTTTACAATTTAAAATTGGCGAAGGTGTTATTGGTATAGCTGCAGAAACAGGTGATCTTCAACATTGTCAAAATTGTCAAAAGGATGAGCGGTTCTCACTAAATGATAAACAGAAGAATCAAGAATTACCTGGTTCAATTATTAGTGTTCCTATTTTTGTAGGTAAGGAGCTGGTTGCAGTACTTAATATTTCTCATCCACAACCCTATCACTTTAATGATTGGCATCTCAGGATGTTGGGTATATACAAGAATATGTTAGGTCAGTTGATTAGTAACTATCGATTATTTCAACAAATGGAAGACCAAATATCAAAACGTACTTCAAAATTAGAGCAAGCACTTGTTGATATAAAAGCATTGAAAGATCATTTTGAAAGTATGTCAATGATCGACGAATTGACGGGGTTGTATAATCGACGGTATTTTTATGAACAATCAGATATAGCCATTGCAAATACGAAACGTTATGGACAAGCACTTTGTTTGTTAGTTCTTGATCTGGATCACTTTAAAGAAGTTAATGATACTTATGGGCATGGCTTTGGCGATGATGTTTTGGTGCGGGTATCTAAAGTCCTGCAGCAACAAGTAAGAGAGTCTGATATTCTTATTCGGTATGGCGGAGAGGAGTTTGTTGTTATCTTTACGAACACGAGCTGTAGTCATGGTGAAGTATTTGCTGAGCGCATCAGAAAAGCAGTTGAATCTTTAAAGTGGGAAAAAGATAATTTTATTCAAACAACAAGTATTGGATTGTATTGTTTGAATAAAGAATGTTGCTTGCCCGATGGTAATAAAGATATTAATATTGATAAACTTGTGCATCTTGCTGATACAGCGCTTTATAGTGCAAAAGACCAAGGCCGAAATAAAGTTGTTGTTTTTAATAATGAAACACTAGAAAAATATTCAGAAAATCAATAATTCCTTGTATAATCACCCCTTTTTTGACTGATTTTAGTCAAAATATAGCTTCTGAAATGCACGTAAACTAACCTAGGTAGGTCATCGTTAATGTCAGATTAGTATGCTACCAACCAAAACAAAGAGACTTATATTCTATGGCACTTCATTGTGGAATTGTCGGTTTACCTAATGTAGGCAAATCAACACTATTTAATGCATTAACTAAAGCGACTATTGCAGCAGAAAACTATCCTTTTTGTACGATTGACCCAAATGTAGGTGTTGTTCCAGTTCCAGATGAAAGAATGGATAAGTTGGCAGAAATTGTTAATCCAGAACGTATTTTACCAACAACTATTGAGTTCGTAGATATTGCGGGCCTAGTTGCAGGAGCCTCAAAAGGTGAAGGCTTAGGAAATCAATTTTTAGGCAATATTAGAGAAACAGATGCGATTATTCATGTCGTGCGTTGTTTTGAAGATGATAATGTTATTCACGTAGAAGGAAAAGTTGATCCAATAAGTGATATTGAAGTTATTAATACTGAATTAGCACTTGCTGATATGTCATCTGTTGAAAAGTCATTACAAAAAGCAACTAAAGCAGCTAGAACGGGAAATAAAGAAGAGCAAGTAAAAAAAGCAACTTTAGAAAAAGTATTTGCTCATTTGGATCAAGGCTTAGCGGTACGTTCATTAGATTTAACAGAAGATGAAGTTGTATTAATCAAAGAACTCTGTTTAATTACTTTAAAGCCGGCACTGTATATTGCCAATGTACAAGATGATGGTTTTGAAAATAACTCAATGCTAGACCAAGTCAAAGAATTTGCCGCAACAGAAAATGCAAATGTTGTTGCTGTTTGTGCAGCAATAGAAGCAGAAATTATTCAGTTAGATGAAGATGAAAAACAAGAGTTCTTAGATGATTTAGGGCTAGAAGAACCCGGTTTGAATCGAGTGGTAAGGGCTGCCTATTCATTGTTGAACCTATCCACCTATTTTACTGCTGGAGTCATGGAAGTTAGAGCGTGGACAATACCTGTTAATGCAACAGCACCACAAGCAGCAGGTGTTATCCATACAGATTTTGAAAAAGGTTTTATACGAGCTGAGGTTACAGCTTATCAAGATTTTATTGATTATAAGGGAGAACAGGGGGCTAAAGATGCAGGAAAATGGCGCCTTGAAGGAAAAGATTATCAAGTCCAAGATGGTGATGTAGTACATTTTAGATTTAATGTTTGACAAAAAATAGCTACATATATATAATTTCCGTTCTTTACAAGAGCTGCTTTCTGGTAGCTCTTTCAAGATATGGCGATATAGCTCAGTCCGGTTAGAGCGCGGGATTCATAACCCCGAGGTCCCAGGTTCGATCCCCGGTATCGCCACCATTTCAGTATAAACAATTGATTATTAAGTGATTTAATTCGACTAGTCGTCGAGTGCTCCACGATGGACATCCATCCAGGAGTCTAAGTTGCTTAAAGTACCATCCCATATATCTAAAACCAAAAACGGAATCTATTATTTCCGTCTTGTAATCCCCAAACATCTACGCGAACAGCTAAACTATAAGCGTGAGTTCACGCGAACCCTTCAAGCCGAAAGCAAACACATCACAGTCAAGCGAGCAAGGGCATATATGGTGGAAATGGATGAAGTTTTAGCATTCTTAGAAGCAAAAAAACGTGGAGAAAACCCTTCACAGTCATGGACGCAATTAAAAAACGTCAAGTTAAAAGATGGGACAACCATTGAAGAATTAACAATTGATGACTCACCTGAATTAGAAGCGAAACTTGTTGAAAAAGTATTTGGTGTCGATGAAGTATCGCCACCAGTCTCCCAATCATCAAACTTTCAAAAAACATTGCTGTCAGAAGTCATCGAAAAATTTTGTGAAGAAAGAAAGTCACTAAAAGAGTGGACAGAAAAATCTGCTATCGAAAATATAGCAACTCTTGATTTCTTTAAAAGAATTGTTGGTGATGAAGTTTTTTCAGCACTTAAATACGAACAATTACAAGATTTTAAACCTAAGTTCCTTAAATTGCCTGCAAGCATCAATAAAGTTAAACGTTATAAAGACAAGACGATTGAACAAGTTCTACAAATGGATGATGTAAAACCTATGGCGAGAAACACCCAGAATAAGCACCTTAACCGCGTTCATGGTTTATTTTTATGGGCAGTTAAGCAAGGTTATACCGATCAGGATTATGCAAGTGGATTGGCAATAGGTAAGGATAAAAACGCGCAAGATGCAAGAGACCCATTCACTGATGAAGACTTGGTGAAATTGTTTGAATCACCTAAGTACCAAAAACATGGTTTTAAACATCCATATCACTATTGGGTGCCATTAATTGGTCTTTATACAGGAGCGCGTTTAAATGAAATTTGCCAGCTTCATCTTAAAGATATTAGACAAGAATGGACTATATGCTTTTAATTTTAACGCTGATGAAGAGGATAAAAGACTGAAGACAAATAGTTCTAGTCGAATTGTCCCAGTGCATTCGAAATTAATTGAATTAGGTTTGATAACCTTTTCCAATCAACTCATGTTGCAAAATGAAACCAGACTTTTCCCAGAAATTAAACGTAATAGTAATGGGTCATATAGTGATGCACCAAGTAAATGGTTCTCTCGTTACCGAAAAATCAATGAAGTAGATGATACAAAGGGAAGAAAGTCGCAGGCATATTGAACCAAAATAAAGGTAAGCAGACAGCAGTAATCAATGCGCTAATGACGCTCAGAGGTAATGGAGCTTCAACAATTGCTCAGGCGAAAAAGTCAGCATCTTGGTCCACTGTGATAAGGAAAATATCAAGGACAGTTGCAGCTATGCCCGTGCAATATTTACAGGGTCAATCAAGAAATCTGAAATAGTTGTCTTGATTATTTGGGGTACTATAATTCTAAGTTATTGAAAATACAGAATTCAATAATAAATTTGTGTCAAAACCACAACAAGCACTATATCTTGTGTTAAAATTACTAAAAAACACTATATATCCATATTTCATCGGTTTTGTCACCTAGGTGGATTTATACGGTTTAGCCTATAAACAACCAACATAAAGGACATTATTAATGACTGCAAAGCTTCATATCGTCTCTAATAACGATACAGAAATTCCATTACAAAGCGCCTCGCTAGATATTTGGGATACAAAATATCGCTTAAAAACTAAAGATGGTGAAGCCATTGATAAAACAATTGATGAAACCTATCAACGTGTCGCCAAAGCATTGTCGGGCGTAGAAAAAAATAAAAGTCTAAAAGAAAAGTACGAAAAAGAATTTTTATGGGCATTACGCCAAGGTGTTATTCCAGCTGGACGTATTGTTTCTAATGCGGGTGCAGAAGCACATAAACCTGCAACTTCAACGATTAACTGTACCGTATCAGGCTCTATTGCTGATTCAATGGATGATATTTTAGGTAAAGTGCATGAAGCAGGGCTTACCTTAAAAGCGGGTTGTGGAATTGGTTACGAATTTTCAACATTACGTCCTAAAGATGCTTATGTATCTGGTGCTGGTGCATACACATCTGGCCCATTGTCGTTTATGGATATCTACGACAAAATGTGTTTTACGGTATCTTCAGCAGGTGGTAGACGTGGCGCACAAATGGCAACATTTGATATAGCACACCCAGATGTAGTCGAGTTTATCCGTGTAAAACGTGAAGATGGTCGATTACGTCAGTTCAACCTGTCTTTACTGATCACTACAGAGTTTATCGAAGCAGTAAAAGGTGATAAACCTTGGGCGCTATCTTTCCCTATTACAGAGAAAGAAAAAGTCATGGATGAATTAGACTTAAACAATGAAGAAGTGATCGCATGGCGTGATTTGCCAAATAAAGATGGCTATGTGATTAATGATGACGGGCTAGTTGCCTGTAAAATCACTAAAACAATGCCAGCACGTCGTTTATGGGACATTATTATGTCTTCTACCTACGATTATGCAGAACCTGGCTTTATCTTAATTGATAAAGTTAATGAAATGAATAACAACTGGTTTTGTGAAAATATTCGTGCAACAAACCCATGTGGCGAACAACCCCTACCCCCTTATGGTAGCTGTTTATTAGGATCAATCAATCTAACCCGTTTTGTAGAAAAACCATTTACCAGCGAAGCCTATTTTGATTGGGATACTTATCGTAAAACCATTGCCGTTTTCACCCGTATGCTGGATAACGTAGTAGAAATTAATGGCCTGCCATTAGAAAAACAACGTGAAGAAATTATCAGTAAACGACGTCATGGTATGGGCTATTTAGGATTGGGCTCTACACTTACCATGTTAGGGTTAAAGTATGGAGAAGCTGAATCATTAAAAGTGACTGAAGAAATTACTAAAACTTTAGCAATTGAAGGGTGGAAAGCAGGGCTAGAAATTTCAAAAGAAAAGGGCGCTGCACCGATTATGGAACAAGAATTCACTGTTACAGGTGAAATGCTACATAAACGTCCAGAAATGAAAAAAGACGGCTACAAAAAAGGCGATAAAGTATTAGGAAAAGTGCTTCATGCAAAATACAGCCGTTATATGCAACTATTGGCAACAGAAGAGCCAGAACTAGTTAAAGCATTAGCAGAGCAGGGTGCTAGGTTTACTCATCACAGCTCAATTGCACCAACGGGTACTATCTCACTATCATTAGCAAATAACTCAAGTAATGGTATTGAGCCAAGTTTTGCTCATCATTACTCACGTAATATTATTCGTGAAGGTAAAAAGACTAAAGAAAAAGTTGATGTGTTTTCATTTGAATTATTAGCTTATAGAAAATTAATCAATGAAAATGCAATGCCGTTTAGTGATAATCCAGCAGAACAATTGCCTGAATACTTTATTTCAGCTGATGATATTACGCCAAAGCAACATGTAGATGTGCAAGCAGCCGCACAAATATGGATAGATTCATCAATCTCAAAAACTGCCAATGTACCGACTGATTTTCCTTATGAAGAATTTAAGTCAATTTACGAATATGCTTATGATAAAGGCTTAAAAGGATGTACAACATTCCGCTTTAACCCAGAAGTTTTCCAAGGTGTATTAGTTAAAGAAGATGATCTGGAAAAAACAACTTATCAATTTACCTTAGAAGACGGTCACGTTATCGAAGCAAAAGGTAATGAAGAAATCGAATACGATGGTGAAATGCACACAGCAGCTAACCTATTTGATGCATTAAAAGAAGGCTATTACGGTAAATTCTAATGACACATAAAATCTCAAAAAAAATAGTTTCTTACAAGGTAATTAAACAAGAAGATCAAGCGAAAGAAAATGAACAGCAAGAAGTAGCTTTAGAGAGTATGCATGAAAATGTAGAACGCCCTGAAGTATTGCTAGGATCTACTTATAAAATTAAAACCCCACAATCAGAGCATGCTCTGTACATCACCATTAACGATATGGTGTTAAACATGGGGACAGAACATGAAGAACGCCGTCCATACGAAGTTTTTATTAACTCAAAAAATATGGAACATTTCCAGTGGGTCTTAGCATTAACCCGTGTTATTTCTGCTGTATTTAGAAAAGGTGGAGATGTAACCTTCTTAGTGGAAGAAATGAAAGCGGTATTTGATCCCAAAGGCGGTTACTTTAAAAAAGGTGGCGTATTTATGCCATCATTAGTAGCAGAAATCGGGTCAGCCATTGAATCACACATGAAGTTTATTGGCTTGATAAAAACAGAAGAAATGTCTGATCACCAAAAACAATACTTAGCTGAAAAACGTAAAGAATTTGAAGATAAGCATGGTGAAACAGATGATGCTAATGAAGGAGAAGAGACATTCCCCGATAAGGCCATTTTATGTGGGAAATGTAATACGAAGGCGATGGTTTTGATGGATGGCTGTATGACTTGCTTGAGTTGTGGCGAGAGTAAGTGTGGTTAAAGGAAAATTAGCTTAGTGTTCAGTTTGTAACTTATTGAGTATTAATCCTAAGAGAACTTCTATTTCACTATTTTATAATTATGGAGACGTTTTATACGCCTCCATAAATCACGTGCAATTAAGAAACTAATTTCTTACGAGCAAATAAGCCTAGGATAGATGTCCCAAATAACCAGACTGCTGCTGGTACTGGTACGGCTGAAACATTAATGGTATTGCCTGAAACATCAAAATTCATCGTATTTGAACTAAATGTAATTTGATAATCAGCATGGTCACTATCAATTTTAAAATCGTTACCAAAGTCAAAGCCTTCTTCGGCATCAGAGGTACTTAATCGATAGTCAGCCATAAGGTAGAGATAATCTCCAGCAGCAAGAGTTACATTAAAAGCAGGGTCTCTTCTAAAATGTATAGAACCATCTTCGGCACCTTCTATTTCGCTAAGGCTATGTAGTTTTATGGTTGGAGTATCAATCGTATTGCAATTATTTTCAATGTCATCACAGCGCGCTAAAAAATCTGCCTCAAGTAGTGCGCTATGTGTATTTTTATAAAAGTAGGTGTCAGGATCTAAATAGGTAAATTCTCCATCACCGTTTATGTCAGATGCATCAATAGCTTCATTAGAGGTACTTTCAAACGCTAGGACATTTACATTAAAATTACCAGCATTTAGCATGTTAATATTCCAGCGATCAAAGGTTGTACCATCTCTAACGGCATCATATAAAATAGTACCTGAGACGGTGACTGTATTAGCGTTTGCAGTGGAAAAAAGGGAGCTTAAAATCAGCGCAGCTAATGGAAGATATTTGAATTTTTGGTGCATTTTAATTCCTTTAGAAAAGGGTTGTTTTTATTAAAAAATAAAGGTTGAGCATTAAATGTGCCATAAATTAGTATTTATTTTTTGGTATCAGTATGGATAGGAAAGATGTGATGAATGTAATGAGCTAGTGCGTAGGTGTGTTAATTTTTTTTGGAGAAAGAAATTAAAAATTAAGAAAGGGCTTATTCTGTCATATAATTAGTGTGTTATATAACGCATTTTAGGGTAAATAGCATATTTATATGTGTATTTATTCTGTTGTAAGTGTTGTTGATATTAAAATCTATGTAATTAATTTAAATGGTTATTAGCAAACCACAGGTTAAAAAGGTTGTCCAAAAAATAGGAGGGGCCTATGGCCGAGATAGCACTTAATCTTGTTCTAGTCGCGGCCATAGGCCCCTCCTACCGATAAAATAATTCAGGAATTTACTGGTTTGTTGTAAACCTGTGGTTTGTATAGAGTCATGTTAATTTATTATCCTTATCGTCTTAGTTCTAAAAATAACATGTTATTTTAATTCCCCTTTAAACAAGGGGTTTTAATTTTCTCATAGTATAGATAAGATGGTTCGATAGAAAAACATACTGGGGTTCTTATTTATGATTACGGGTTCAATAGCGGCTATTTTAGTTATGGTATGGTTTTATAATACAGCGAATGGCAGAAACCCTGTACATTGGGCTATGGCTGGTTTTTTAGTGTATTTCATTGTTTCATTACTTTGGACTGTGGCGATAACGCCTGATATAAAGGATGCTGCAATGCATAGTAGAAATACTCTGCTGATGTGGGTTGCTCGATATGCTTATATTGTTGTTGCCGTTGCTTGTACTGTTATTTTTAACATAAAAATAGGGTATAAAAAGCAAGATGATTAATGCTTTATCTTGAATATGGATAAAAATGGAAAAACTTGGTTTGTTTATATTATTCATTGTACGGATGATTCTCTTTATACAGGAATAACGACTGATGTGAATAGGCGGTATAAACAGCATAGTTTAAAGCAAGGTGCTAAGTATTTTTTTGGGCGTAAGCCTAAAGAATTGGTTTATCAAGAAACTGGACATGATAGAAGTTCTGCAACTAAGCGTGAAATAATGATTAAAAAACTTCCACGCGCGGATAAACTTCTGCTTATTGCATCAGGAGAGAATAATCTTTATAACTAAAATTTGTTTTTGGACGAGTGAAGCGTCTCTGAAGAGGTTCACGTAATAACAATAGAGTTAAGTTTTATGGTTTGTCTATTATATGACTGATAAAAGGAAAGTTTTATTTGCTGGAGACCCTCATGGAAATTTTGAGCCAATCATTTCTGCTGTCAATAAACATCGACCAGAGGCTATTGTTTTATTAGGTGATTATGATTTAAAAAAGCAATTTCAAGAGTACCTCCATGACATCATAGGTAAAACCAAAATTTGGTGGATTCCAGGGAATCATGATTTTGATCCCCCGATGCACTATCACAACCTTTTTTCTTCACAATTATCAGATCGGAATTTACACTTAAAAGTAGTTGAAATTGCGGGGCTAAGGATTGCTGGTTTAGGCGGTATTTTTTTAGGTAGGGTTTGGTACCCTCCGTACACTCCAAAATGGAAGAGTAAGGAACATTTTTTAAAATGCCTTTCTGCTAGTAAAGAGGGTGTAGAGTTATCGCTTAAATATCAAACAGCAATCTGGCCAGAAGAGTGGGCGGCATTAAAAAGATTAAAAGCAGATATTTTAGTCACCCACGAAGCACCTAGAAGTCATAAGCATGGTTTTATTGCGATAGATCAATTAGCAGAGGCTATGGGGGTGAAAACAGTTTTTCATGGTCATTTGCATGAATATTATTTGGCAAAAATAAGACAGGAAATTCAGGTGGTTGGCGTTAGGGATGCTAAAGTTGTTGATTTATTGGGGAGAGAGGTTTAGGTAACTTTTGATCAATTCCAATTATTTTAGCAATTGTTTATCTGAAAAAAGCCCGATAGAAAATATCGGGCTTTTTTTGTATTAGAGATTCTAAAAAAAGAACTTAGAATTTCGCTTTTATGTCAAATTGTAGAGTCTCTCTCGTATTGTTGTTACCTTCATTATTATCAGTGTATTCGTCAGCAAGGTAAGCGCTCAATTCTCCACGTAATTCCCCGCCACCTCAAATAATGCCACACTATTTCCTGCGATTAATAGTAGGAAATTCCAAATGGATTCAATAGAAAACCAACAAGCTAAATCATTTTGG
>Ga0105353_1000231_pt1 | contig 34786 bp, 22 predicted proteins | sample EN1Hudsemesocosm_2_FD_83657 | JGI IMG/M metagenome (GOLD analysis project Ga0105353, IMG submission 83657) | Methane-oxidizing microbial communities from mesocosms in the Hudson Canyon - EN10B Hudson Canyon | ecosystem: Environmental > Aquatic > Marine > Cold seeps | place: Hudson Canyon...
CCCCTTTCGCCTACCCTTATAGACTTACAGCCTCATTTCTCATGATAACCGTCAGGTAAACTCACCTCTAAGGCAATAGGCAGGTGATCAGAGACAGGAAAAGTAACGACACCAGCACGCCTAACCAACAGACTACGACTCACCAGAATATGATCCAGAGCCTTCTCAGGACGCCAGCTAGGAAATGTATGCGACACGCCAGGCAAAGTAACCAACCCCGCCCCCTTTAAAGGTGAGTCATGCAATAATTTTTCAGCATGCGTATTCATATCACCCATCAATACCACATGATTGAAATCATCAATAATTTCTCGGACAAAGCGTAACTGTTGATTTTGAGCACTATCACTTAATGACAAATGCATGATTACCAATACAATAGGGTCTGATTTTTTTCCATACTGCGCAACAATCACACCCCGTCCAGGAATTAAGCCTGGCAAACTATACTCATCTACCTCGATTGGCCTATAGCGACTCAACAGACCATTACTATGCTTTGCAACAGGCCCAAAATTACGATTCAGCTGCTGATACCAATAGGGAAATTCCCCCTCTTGCGCCAAATATTCAACTTGATTAATGAAACCACTTCGAAGACTCCCGCCGTCCACCTCCTGCAAAGCCACTACATCGTACTCACAAAGCAAGGCAGCAATCTTGTCCAGGTTCTCCTGACGCTTCTTATGAGGCAAAATATGCTGCCAGCTACGCGTCAGATAATGTCGATAAGATGAAGTAGAAATACCTACCTGAATATTAAAGGTCAGTAGACGAAGGGTCTGAGAAGTATCTAGAAAAGGCGTATTATTTAAACCCTCCAGATCAACCTGCTGAGAACCAGCACTGAGCGGAGAAAGGATTTGAATTATATGTTGTTTCAGTCGTTGATACATAATATCGCGCTTAACGCTTAAGGTCGTACCACAACTCTAACCTCGCCAAAGACTGCCGTCAAAAGCTGAGTTGTAAAATTTTACTACGATCGAACAAAGAGTAATCAAAGGACTCCACATTTACTATGAAGAGCCCTTTTAATAACAGGCTTGAGAAGAATAGCTTAAAGCGCCTTCTTAGCCGCCTCTCTTTCTTTATCAACTAAATAGTTAGCCACTTTCAACAGATTAGGAATACCACCCGCATCACCAACACTTACTTTATATTTACCGTTTACAATCAAAGCTGGCACACCAGAGATACGTAAGCCCTTCACTTTCTCTGTTGCTTTTTTAATCGCCTCATCCACCTTGGATATTTTTCTAAAGCCACTCGCCTCAAACACTTTATCAAAATCTTCTGACTTAACCCCTTTCGCGACAAACAAAGGCTTCAAGTCTGACACATCTTTAAATTTTCGTGGATTAGCAACAATTTTATCGAACAGATATTGATGAATTTCTTTATCAATACCCAAAAACTTAGCCGCATAATACGCTTTTGCATGCACAACCCAGCCTGGGAATGTGGCAGGCATCAGCGTGAAGCTCACATCTTCAGCCAACTGCTCTTCCCACTTTATCAAGTGCTCATTATTAAACTCATAACAATGCGGACAGCCATACCAAAACACTTCAAGCACTTCGATTTTTGAAGGGTCCTCTGTTTTAATTGGATAGGGTAGCTCTTTATAATGACGCCCTTTTTCCCAAAGATCGCCCGCATACCCTAACTGAGCAGCACACAACACCAACACTATAAATGGAATGAACCATAACTTACTTAGACGCACAATATTCCCCTTAGCTAATTTTCTAGTTCTGATGAATCATAATAGCCTTGAGGAAATTTGGGCTCAAGCAATCTAGCATGACGATTTGGTTAGACAAATATAATACCGGAATCAAGCCATTTACTGAATACATGAAAAAGCCCTCATAAAGAGGGCTTTTTCAAATGCAACTCACTCGAATTACTAAATATGTACTAACAAAAAGTAATCGGCAAACTTAAACGAACAGGTAAAACTTACTCGTATAAACCCGAGATATAACTCGCGACAGCTTCAATTTCTTTATCACTCAATCGTGATGCTACAGAACGCATCATACGCGTGTCGCCATCATTACTTCGTTCGCCGTTGCGGAATTTTTTCAACTGCGAAGCAATGTAGTCAGCGTGCTGGCCCGCAAGTCCTGGAAACACAGCCAAGTCAACACCCGCTCCAGCTGGACCATGACAAGCAGTACAGGCAGCTACTTTTGTAGCAGGATTACCCATACGGTATAACGCTTCTCCTTTTTCGACTAATTCTTTCTTAGCCTGGCCAGGTGAAGCCTTTTGAGACTGAAAGTAGGCGGCTAGATTTTCAATATCCTGCGATGATAAAGCATCTAATAAGCCAGTCATTTCAACCACAGGCCGAGCGCCACTCTTAATATCTTTCATTTGCTTAACTAAGTATTTTGTACCTTGACCCGCAAGCTTTGGAAAATTAGCGACCATGCTATTTCCATCCGCGCCATGACAACCAGCACAAGTAGCCGATGCAGCCTTTCCTGCTTCAACATCACCCGCTGCCGACGCACCAAAAGACATCGCCAAACCAGCAACAACAACCACACTCTTAAAAAACATTCTCATTTTTATTGCGCTCACTCTCATCATATAAATATCATCTTAACTTTTAAGCCTAAAGCACACCATCTGTTGGCTACACCAATAACATTATGGTCTAAAAAACCATAACAACAACAGAAAGATCAGGCAAAAAATTTCGGGGTATTATACACTAAGCCTTTCCTGATAAAACCCTTACATTACTTAGCTGCGCGTTTCTTTCATGCCAGACCAATTATTGATACTCATATGACTTCTACAGACACAGCATCATCTAACATACCAACTATCTCTTATAACAGTGCTCGATTTACGCAAAGTGCCTCGAAACTCAATAACTGCCCTCCTGACAACGGCATAGAGATAGCTTTCGCAGGCCGCTCCAACGCAGGCAAATCATCGGCCATAAATGCCATTACCATCAATAAAAAACTAGCCCGAACCAGTAAAACACCCGGACGAACACAGCTCATCAACTTTTTTGGTTTAAGTAATCCTGGCGTCAGATTAGTTGACCTTCCTGGGTACGGCTACGCCAAAGTGTCCCTAGATTTAAAAGCTGAGTGGGGGAAACATTTAGACGACTACCTACGTAACCGAGACAGTTTAGCAGGCTTAGTCTTGATCATGGATATTCGTAAACCTCTTACAGAGTTCGATAATATGTTGCTGGACTGGTCAAGTGAGTGCGAACTTCCCACCGTCATATTATTAACTAAAAGCGACAAACTGAAATTCGGCCCTGCAAAACAAGTCTATTTCCAAGTTAAGAAAGCACTTGAAGGTCACAAATCCTTAAAGGATGTTGTTTTATTTTCTAGCCTGAAAAAATCGGGCATTAAAGAAAGCCGTCAAACACTCGATCAGATCATTTATGATCGAGGGCAAGAAATCTTGGAGTATGAAGCTGAACTTTCATCCCAGCTTGAACCTGAACTAGAACCAGAGTCAAAGCCGGCATCTAAATAAAAATAAACAGAAAAAGAGTAATTAAATACTTAGGACCAAAACACTGATCCTGAGTATTTAAACTGAATTAGCATAAAACCCAGCTTAATTAGGCTCGGGCGCGATACCCTCAAAGCGATACTTTTCCTGCAATTCCACAGCTATTTTACGCGCCTCCTCATATAAGTAAGGAATAACGTAATCCAAAACAAGATAAACGCCGTGCTGAATACTTTTGTGATTAAGCGCTTCTTCAGCATGCTCTTCGTCATGTACCGTTTTCAGATACGTCATCCAGTTAGTAACGATAAGCCAAACATTTAAAGCCTTCGAATTTCGTTGCTGCTCACCCATAGGCTGATAAATACCACTTTTCTCCATGGCATGAATAATATTTTGGATACTTTCTAAGCACCGAAGTGTGAATTGTCGATAATCTATTCGTAAGCGATCATCGTTTGCCAATAGATGCCCTAAATCCTGATGCAAAAAACGATATGCCCACAAGCCATTGAATACAGCATCCAAGTAGGCAATCAGATCTTGAATAGTAATCTCTCTACCTTTTGGAACTGAAAGGTAGGTATCAACTAGCAACTCATAACTTTTAAAAATCTCAAAGATGATGTCACTCTTATTTCGAAAGTGATAATAGAGATTCCCAGGTGACATACCCAAATGGGCGGCAATATGATTTGTCGATACATTCCTCTCCCCCTTGTCATTAAACAAATCAAGGCTCGCTAAAATTATTTTATCTTTGGTTTTCATTTATTCTGCTATTTCCTACTTATTTTGTAATTTACTGCTTATCTGTAATTCTTCACTTAAGGTCAGCATTTGCACCATAAATAAGCAAATACACTTAAATTACCTAATATTCAGCCATCCTTTTTTTATATGTACGAGATTGAATGACAAACAGACACCATCAATCAAGTAATTCTAAAAAAATATTTGTGACTATCAGTCATTTATTTCACATCAAGCATTGACTTTTTAGAGTATATACTCTAAAAATAGAAAATATAGTTTTCATTTCATTTTTACTGAAATAAAAGCAAACGCATATTTACAGATACAAACTACTTAAATCGCACACAATTGATGTGTATGGAGAGAAAAATGGTTGCAACAGTCATTCAAATCACCGAAAGCAAAAAACAAATCCAACACATGAATCAGGTATTTGCTGAACAAAAAGCTGCATTTCGGAAAAACCCGATGCCTTCGCGAGAAGAAAGAGTGGCGAACCTAAAAAAGCTCCGCGATATGGTTATGAGCAATCAGGATGCAATCATTGATTCGATTTCTAAAGACTTCTCAAACCGCTCAGCTGATGAAACGAAACTTGCTGAGTTAATGACCACTATTCATGCCATTGACTACAACATTAAAAATCTAAAGAAATGGATGGAAAAAGATAAGAAAAAGATATCGCCTCTTTTCCAACCAGCAAGCGGTTTTGTGCAGTACCAGCCTTTAGGTATTATCGGCATTATTTCTCCTTGGAACTATACCGTTTCTTTATCGATGGGCCCACTTGTTGCTGCGTTAGCCGCTGGCAACCGAGCGATGATCAAAATGTCAGAGTTCACCCCCATTACCTCAGCTCTAATCGAAGAACTAATTTCTGAAACCTTTCCTCAGAATTTAGTATCTGTGGTAAATGGCGATGCAGAAGTGGCTACAGAGTTCTCTAGCATCCCATGGAATCATCTACTCTTCACAGGATCCACAGCAGTAGGTCGTCATGTAATGCGTGCCGCAGCAGCTAATTTAACACCTGTTACGCTTGAGCTTGGCGGCAAATCACCGACCATTATCTCTGAAGACGTAAAAATGGATGAAGCTGTAAAAGCAATCGTATTCGGTAAAGCATTTAACGCCGGACAAACCTGTGTTGCACCTGATTACATCCTTTGCCCAGAACATCGCCTAGAACACTTTGTGGAACGTTTTCAGTTCTTCTTTGAAAAAATGTACCCAACACTTAAGCACAATGGCGATTTCACTAGCGTGGTAGATGACAGACAGTATGCACGCCTACAGTCTTACCTAGAAGACGCGCGCAATAAAGGCGCTACCGTCATTGAATGCAACCATTCAGATGAAGACATGCACAACGGCACGCGTAAATTGCCTATTCATTTGGTACTTAATGCCACAGATAACATGCTTGTTTTACAAGAAGAGATTTTTGGCCCCATTCTTCCGATCATTTCTACTAAATCTGTTGATGAGGCACTTAACTACATTAATGACCGCCCACACCCCTTAGCCCTCTATTATTTTGGTATGGATAAAAGCGAACAACAGCATGTATTGGATCAGGTTCGTGCTGGCGGTGTCTGCATCAATGATACTATCTCACATTTTGCACAAGAAGACCTTCACTTTGGTGGCGTTGGCGAGTCGGGAATGGGCAGCTATCATGGCGAACAAGGTTTCTTAACCTTCTCTCATGCAAAATCAGTATTCTGTAAGAATCACTTTAACAGCACCAAGTTTGCATACCCTCCTTTTGGAACCGTGATTCATAAAGCGCTGTTTTCAATATTTTTCCGCTAGTTATCTTATAAAGACCTTTTAGATAAAACTCGTACTGCTTCTCTTTAATTTTGTTAAAGAGAAGCAGGCTATACGCCATTAAATACAAACAGTAAAACTTCCAACTTCCCTAGCCACCTGATTAAAATTTGGTTAATATTCAGTCCCTTTCAGTTTCTCTATTTTTATATTCGCTGTCATATTCGCTTAGGGCTAACACATAATGAATACTGTCGTTTATCCAGGTACTTTTGATCCCATCACTAATGGACACACAAATTTGGTAGAACGTGCCGCAAAACTATTTGATAAAATAATCATAGCAGTGGCTGCCAGCCCAAAGAAAAAGCCGATGTTCCCGCTTGAAACTCGCGTAAAAATGACGAAAGAGGTGCTATCTCATATCGACAACATTGAAGTCATTGGCTTCGATAATTTACTCGCTGAGTTTGTGACTGAGCATGATGTAAATATCATATTACGCGGACTGAGAGCGGTCTCAGATTTTGAGTTTGAATTCCAGCTAGCCGATATGAACCGCCGTCTGGTGCCCCAAGCTGAAAGCTTATTCCTAACACCTGACAATCACCTATCTTACATATCGTCGACACTCATTCGTGAAATCGCTAGCTTAGGCGGAAATGTCTCTGAATTTGTAAGCCCTGTGGTCATTGATGCCTTAGCATCATTAGACCCCTAATTTTAAACATCTAGTCGTTAAACACTTAACTTCTAGATACTTAGTCGAAAACTATTTTTACACGCCATTCATGAGGTACTTTTTATGGCCCTGATAATCACCGATGACTGCATTAATTGTGATGTATGCGAACCTGAATGCCCGAATGAAGCCATTACACCTGGCGATGAAATTTACGAAATTGATCCGAATAAATGTACAGAATGTGTTGGCCATTATGATGAGCCACAATGTGTAGAGGTTTGTCCTGTAGATTGCATCCCTAAAGACCCGGATCATGTAGAAGATAAAGCTACTTTAATGAGCAAATATAAAAAATTAACAGGTTTATAAAAACTGTTTCAAGAATGATTATAAGAGCAATGGCAAAGTCCTTATTAAATTTAAGAATAGCCATTGTAGCTGCACCTACCTTTTTAAGTGTATTTGTACGAATCCTAGACTAGACTCTTTTTATAGCATTGCGTTTTTATCCTTAGATCAGTCTAAATCTCGTTTAAGGGCAGTTTTCATTTTGGAGTTTAAATGGCACAGAAAGAAGATATTCAGGAGCACGAACCGCTTACTGAAGAACAGAGAATAACAGCACTTGAAGACAAAGTTGGCACCAATAAATTTGTGTTACTTGCCATTGCTCTATTCCTGATTGTCACCATTTCAGTTTCGATCACCGCATTCAGCATGGCATCTTTTGGTGATAAAGATGCCGCTATAGACCCTGAAATAGTGACCGCGCTCCAAGGACAAGTAGAGCAACTGACACTTCAGCTTGAAGCTGCACAAGACAACGGCCAAATACTTAAAAAACAACTCGTATTACTTCAGGAACAGGTTTCAAGTAGCAGCAACAATAAGCTTCAAACTATTATTCTTGAACAAGAAAAAGGACATCAAGAGTTTCTGGATGCCCTACGATCTGGCATGTACGATCTAGCACATATGGTTCCTGGTTCACGTACCTGGCTAGACGTTTATAGTGAAAAAATAGAAAAAGCTGAAGCCCACAGTAAAACAAGAGAAAAAACACTTCAGTCTTTAAAAGACCAAGCGACAAACAATAATGATGAAGACCCATTCTCTGATGGCTTTTAGTCTTATTTCAGGATTCTTAATAACTCAATACTGGCGTCTTCAATAATCGATATTTACAGTTGAATGAAGGCGTTACTATTTAGCCTTCTTTTTTCCTGCAGCACTTTCAATATCCGGCCCCATCAAAATAGCTAACCATTGCGTCTCTTCACTACTTTCAAAAGCAATTTTTAACAGCATGGTCAATGGTACAGATAATAACATACCGACAGGACCGAGAATCCAACCCCAAAACACTAACGACAAAAACACTACGAGGGTAGATAAACCCAGACCACGTCCCATATAACGGGGCTCGATAACATTACCCATGAGCATATTCGATAACAAATAACCCAATCCCGTCAACAGCATATAAAAAGGCCCGAGCTGGATCAAGGCAAGTAACATAGCGGGAACTGCCGCTATAATCGACCCGATATTCGGAACAAAATTAAACAAGAAGGCAATCAGGGCCCACAACAGCGGGTACTCAACACCCAAAATCCACAACCAAATATAAATACCCAAACCAGTTGCCAAGCTGATTAAAACTTTAATGGTCATATATTGCTTAACGTTATCCAGAAAACGCTGAATGTGATCCATGTGCGCACTATCTTCACCAAAGGCTTTATGTAACTTTGCTGGCATAGAAACACCTTCAAATAACATAAAAATAACCGTCAAAATAATCATAAAGGAGTTAGATAACACCCCGCCTAAATTCCCCAGCGTACTAACAGCAAGCTTGAAGATGGTCGATGGATCAAAGTATTGCATGAGTTTATCCCTAGGAATATCAACACCCCAGGCATTTAAAGTGGTGACAACTCCGCCTGTAAGGCCTCGTAAACGTTCCTGGTAAATAGGTAGGTCATTTGAAAAGGCATTTAAAGAGGTGGTAATAATAGATAAAAATATGAGCTGAATCAGAGTAATAAACACGACAACCAGAATAAGGGACAACCAAGCTGGCAGACCTTTCTTTTGCATATACAGAAAAGGAGGGGCGCAAATAATGGCAAAAAAACCAGAGAGTAAAAACGTCACCATGATTGACTCAGCAGAACGAATACCTGCCACGACAATAACGAAAGCAGCCAAAACAAATATGACACGTGAAGCTGCCGAAAAATTCGTTGCTGTAGGCATTCTATGTTCCTCTATAAGAATTTAGTTTCGTTTCAACGCATCCTGCGCTTTTAATTATTAATCAGCCATAGCTACTGCAAGTCCATGATCATGAATTTCAACCAAGCACAAATGCAAACTTTTAACTGCTTGCTCATAGTCATCTTCATTTATCACGAATTGCATATCTACCTGACGCATAGACTGGTGCATGGCCAAAACACTAATATTTTGTTCCGCTAAGGCACTCACTGTTCTTGCTAGAATGCCCGGCACCTGCATATTACTGCCAATCGCTGAAACAAGTGCTACTTTACATTGCTTAATCTCTGCATCCACAAAGCGGCTTTCTAATTCACGGTAAATGCGCTGCACCGTTTTTAAGTTAGTTGCCAGGTAATGTGTAATCGTATTTGCATTAATGTCTTTTGAAACCACATGGCCTTTGAAACGTTGAATAACTTCCAAAACCTGCTGATCGTAAACATCCACATTCCCCGTCATTCCCTGATCAAAGATTTCTAGCGCATAAATACCCCGACAACCTGCAATAATTTCAACGCAGGGTTTATCACTGACATAATCACCTGTAATTAGCGTACCCGGATGTTCAGGTTCAAAAGTATTTTTAACTCTCAAAGGAATGTTATTAGTCCGTAATCCTTGTGCTGCTTTTGGATGAATCGCTTCCATTCCCAGATTCGCTAGCTGATCTGCCACATCGTAATTAGTTCGCCCAATGGGTACCGAGTTGTCTTCACCAACCAAACGTGGATCCGCTGTACTTAAATGAAACTCTTTATGGATCACTGTTTCTCTTGCCTCAGTCAGCACAGCTATTCGACTAAAAGTCATTTCACTGTAACCACGATCAAAGGTAGACATCAAACCTTTCTCACTATGCGCATAACCTGTAGCAATAGGGATTTGAGTATCTAGATCCAGTTTTTTAAATGCCGTCAATACACGTTCATCTAAAGAAGTATGATGAGCGCTCTGCCACCCAGTCAGATCAACATAACAAGTATTGAAACCGTCACGTTCAAGTAATTTAGCTGTATTCCAAGCACTATGCGCCTCCCCAATACTCGCTAACATCTCACGCACCGTTGCCAAATGAGCACTTAATTCAAAATGTCCATGCTGACATAGTCGCTGCAAATCAACTAAACATTGCTCAGCATCATCCAGGCGCTCTCCTATAAACAGGTTTGCTTCTTCGAGTAGGTTCCCATCACCAAAGAGCGCTTCATTTATAGCAAACATATCCTTTTTAACGGTTTGCAATTGCTTCAGCCAGCTATCATCTTTCAAGCTATTTGCAAAAAGAGCATAAATACCAGGCTGGCTGGTCTTTTTATGCTCTAAAAGGGCATTAGTCATACCTCCATAGGCAGAAACAACAAAAATACGCTGATAAAGTGTATTTTCATTACTTGGCTTTTTAATGATATTGTCGCGAATCGCCACATAATCATTCATGGATGTGCCGCCGATTTTTTCTACGCTATGTGCTTTCATACTGACCTTTTCTAGGAAGTTTTTTCGCGGCGTTATTCTACGTGATTGTTATCATTTGTCCATTCAACTAGCTTCAGGCCTTGATTTCTGACAATAATCCCCTCACTCACCTCATTACCTTACAAAAACTTATAGGTAAGAATTTTCAAATCAGGAATAATAAGTGATTTAGAATTTGTTGCCTGGAAAACACTATGTCACCTAATGACGGTACCAATAAGCCTTCGAGTGCTGCTAGCTCCGATAAACGCGATAATCTTCGAACACCGATGAAATGTCAGGTAAAAGTGACACATCCGAATATTGGAGAGGTTATGGTTAATACACGTGACATTTCTGATGGTGGTTTATTCTTGCTTACAGAAAGTATTCCCATGCCCCCAGTCGGTACGATTGTACAAGGTCAGGTTCAGGGTATGGGAATAGAAGGGCCAATTTTGAAATTAAAAATAGTACGCCTTGAACCCGCAGGAATCGGGCTCAAGTTTATTAATGAATAAAGGATAAACTTATGCGCTTAGCGCCACTCTCTCTCTTATCTCTTAGTCTATTTAGCTCATTGGCCTATGCAGATGAGCCACCTCTTTTAAAGAACTACCAAGAACCTACACGCGGCTTCTTTCTTGAACACGGCAGTATCAATCCAGAAGGAAAAGTGTCTATAGAATTGCAAACTGGCTCCGATGATTTTAGTAATGGCGGCGGCATTCGTCTTGGCTTACCAAATGCCGAATTAATCATTAATAGTGGCCTTAATGGCTATGATGTCAACGAAGCACTTGTAAAGTTCGGATTGCCTGACCTGTTCTCTAGCTCAGGCGAAGACAGCTCAGTAAACTGGGCAATCATCGGCGGCCTTGCGAATATTGATAATGACACTTTTGATCAAACCAACATCAAATTTGGTGCTGCAATAACCGTTACTGCTGATGCCGGTACGTTCACCTTTTCGCCTCAAATTATTTACTCCAATGGAGACAGGAGCGATGAAACCTTCTTCAATGCAGGTTTAGGCGCTTACGTAGGTGTCGTTGACACCAGCTCTGGCATGTTTTCGCTAGGTATTGAGGCTAATATCACCACCCAGGATAATACCGATGACCAGCTTGCGTTTGGCGCTAGATGGGCTTATAACGAACGTGTTAATATCGATATTGTACCTATTATTTTGCAAGATAAAGACCTAACAGGTTTACCCGGTTTAGTCAGATTGAATGTCGTTTTCTAGATTAGCCATATAATCGACCAAAAAAAACCAGATCAATGATCTGGTTTTTTGTTTTATACTTTTTTCAAATTAAGGCTGAATCTCGAGCATTTTATCGCGATAGAAAACACCAAGGTCTGTTGCTATATCAACGCGCCACCAACCAGCAATACTGTACACCAGTTCTGAGAAATCATTATCGCCATCCACATCCTCACTATCAGATGAAATATCTTCAAATAATACTGTCCAAGTATCTTCATCACTCACAGTGATGGTGTCATTTACAGCATCCAATACCCAAGTTCCTGTATCAGTAAGAATATTATCCGAATAGGCTTCATAAGTACCATCGGCCTTATAGTGATCTTGACTAAGCGGATCAAAGTCAAAATGATAATTGCCAACAACATCATCATCACTAGTCAAATCTACCGGTGTGCCAATTTCAGCTAAGGCAACTGACTCTGGTACAAGACGCATGCTTTCAGTCATTTCAGATACTAATAAAGCCCCGTCTCCCTCAACCACTATAATGGGCCTGTGGGTATCAGACATACTTTCTAGTGCAACCTCGTGGATTGCGCCAGATTCCATGGTGATTTCAAGATTACCATCACCATTTACCAACCAGGTCATATCTTCATCCGTTGTAACATTCGTATCGGCAATATAATCCTGAACCTGAGTTACCCAGCGCCCAGCATTACCGGCACTGTCAAACACATAGTAATCTATTGTTTCGGTATCTGTTGACGCATTTACTACTTCAAACTCACGCGCAAAACCCATACCCGCTACACCAAAGGTAGAAGCATCTATAGTTGTACTCGCTTCAAAGTTCACATCGTTATTACTCGCTTGCGCAAAAGGGTCAGCACCAATCCGTTTGAATACCGCATCATCAGTACCATCATTAAGGGTGAATTCATCACCATCTAAAGTTAGCGTGAATGCCCCCCCTGGATCAGATAAGCCACCCGGACCATCACTCTGCCCTTGGGGCGTTGCGGTAAACGCACCTGTTGAAGCATTCCAGGTGTAATTGCCATACTCCGCTGACGTTGCGACTACTTGTGCGATCGAATCATCAAATTCAGCATTATTGGTATGCATCACTATGTAATTAGCATCATCCATAAAGACTAGAATATTCATACTATCGGATTCGGGTAACAACCAAGCGCCTAACAAGGGTTCAGTATCAGAGCCAACTCGTCCAAAGTTCGCATCACCGTCAACAGAGTCTGAAATAGTGAGAATATCACCATCAACGGCTAGTGACTGAGTACCTGCAGAATTATCAATACCACCTTCACCGTCACTCTGACTCACCTTACTAGGCATAAAGTCACCAGAACTCTGATCCCAAGTATAGGTGCCATGCTCTGCAGAAACAGCCACCGTTTGGCCAATATCAGAGTCATGTTCTTGGTTAGCAGTATGACCAACGATGTAACTGCCTTCATTGAAGAAGACGAGCACATTCACATTGCCATTTTGCTCATCCAACAGCCATGCGCCAATGTTACCACCAGCTGGCGCTGAAGGCTGTGTTGGGTTAAACGCAGTCAGAATATCGTCTAGGGCGATATCATTAAACAACAACTCTTTTTCAGTATCGCTTGGCGCTGACACGTCACCACGTCTCACAATTGACCCCACTGTTTCTGAGTCAGCATCCACAAAGAAAAACTGCTTACGCTCATCGCTATCAATACGCCCTAAGTGAGCCACCAGTTCAGGCACCTCAAACTCAACCACCTGAATAGAACCAATCATCGAGCTAGTGATGCCAACTTCATCAATATTAAATACCTCAGACGAATTGTGATAAACCTTCACAAAGCTAATGCCTGCGTTCTCATCGCCATCTAAGTCTGTTCCGTCACCAGAACTTGATTCAAGGTAAGCTCTAATAGAGTATTCTCCGCCTGCATCGAAATCATCACCGACCCAGATGCCTCTATCGGCTACTGTTTGCGATATCGGGTCCGCCAACAACTCTTCTGCGGTTGAGAATATATCCGCAAAAGAGGTCGCGGGTACTGGGTCAAAGTCACCATCATCATCAGGGTCAATATTGCCAACAGGTATGATATTGTCGCAGTCCAGATTTGTTTCAAACCAGTTATCCCAATCGTCATCACACCAATAAGAGTAAGTGCTTGCTGATGGCGTAAATTCACCTACAAAAGCATTAGCACCTGAGCTGAACACGGCACCTTGATCAAATAAGATGTCACCTTCAGGGAAAATAAGTTTCAGAGGTAAACCTGCCATATCAAATGCTTTCAGCTCAAGGGTGGAGTTGTCAAACTCAACAGCAGAACCGTCCGAGGTAACCTGGACATTTGCCACTTCTCCCGCCGTGCCATAACTGGAAATGATGTATAAATCATCGGCCGTCATTAAACCAACGTCAGTGACAAAGCGTTCATCGCCCGCACCTTGCAGCTCAGAAGTCACATTAACAAAGTCACCTGATGTAGAATCAAACTCAAAAATACTTTCAAGCGAGCCACTGAAGACCCCATATTCAGCGCCAATCTGAGGAATAGGTGTCTGGCCATCAAAGTCCAGGTCAACATCAAACCAGACAATACCTGAGGTGTCGATATCACTTTCGGTGACGGCTGTTGGTGCAACTCCCGTAAAGGCCCCGACAGAAGAACAGGTATCAGACTGATTACTGGTATCTTCAGAATCGGTGAAAATACCGTTCACAATGTCTGCACCATCAAAGTTGCCAATCATGGTAAAAGTTTGCAGCGGATTACCGGTATTTTCTTCTAAAGAAAAGTCACCATTTGCTGCAATAGTTCCGAATACCATCCAGTTATCTTCACCATCCTGGCCTTCAAGAATCACTTGGTTTCCTTCCTGGTGAACACGAACTAGCTCATTACCTGCCAGTTCGTCTTCCGCTTCACAGCTATCCGTTTCATCATTTAGCTGTTCGTTGTTTGGATCTGTACCATCAATACTCCAGGTGAGTAGGTATTCTCCAGACATATCGACACCCGGGTCAGCACAAGTCGCATCCGTGGTGTATGGGCAGCTGTCAGCATTATCACCTGTGCCATCACCATCGGTATCGCGTTGCTCAGTTGCATCATCTGGGAAAGCATCTTCCTCGTCTAATACGCCGTCACTATCCGCATCAGCGATTACTGCAGTGCTTTCACAGGCATCACCTTTACCATCACCGTTAGAATCAACTTGATCCGAGTTCGATACAGCTGGACAGTTATCATCAACATCATCGATCCCATCTCCATCACTGTCAGTCACCGGTACGGTATAATCAAATGCACCTAAAATGTCTTCTGTTGCCAAGTCATTAAATAGCATTTCATGCTCAATATCAGCTGAGGTACTTACTTCACCCCGTCTCACAATTGGACCCGTTGTTTCGCTGCTCGCATCCACAAAGAAGAAGTGATGACGCTCATCTTGATCAACATGCACCAAGTCAGCAATCGCTTCTGGTAATTCAACCTCAATCACCTGAATGGCACCTATGGTCGTAGAACTTAAGCTACTTGAACCGATAGTAAAGAACTCACCCGAATCTCTATAGGTTTTCACATACCCGACACCTTTCGCCAAGTCTGAATCCAAGCCCGAGCCATCACCCGTCGTAGACTGTAGATATGCTCGAATGAAATATTCGCCACCCATATCATGACCATCTCCGGCCCAGATACCACGGTCTGCGACTTCTTGTGAAATAGTCTCAGCACTTAACTCAGCGGGTGTAGAAAATATATCTGCGAATGAAGTAGCTGGAACCGGGTCAAACTCTCCGTCACTATCTGGATCAACATAACCCTTTGGTACGACATTGTCACAATCTAGATTACTCTCGAACCAACTTGACCAATCATCATCACACCAATAGGAGTAAGTTGTGCCAACAGGTGTAATCTCACCAATATAGGCGCGCGCACCCGGACCGAAAACGGCCGTATCAGAGATAGCAAGATCGTATTCATGCAAAATATTATTAATAGGTAAACCATCAACATCAAATTCTGCCAGGTCAATCGTGACATTATCCAAGCCAATCGCTACACCGTCATCTGTTGCCTGTGCATTAGCGCCTTCGCCTGTTACATCTGTACCTGAAGCGCCATAACCGGTGATAATAAATAAATCATCGGCAACGGTAATGCCATTTTCAGTGAGATAGCGTGACTCTCCTGCACCCTGATTTTCAGCCGTGACATTATCAAACGCCCCAGAACCTGAATTGAACTCAAATAGCTGTTCAAGCGAAGTACTTAACGTTCCATATTCAAATTCACCAATTTCGACAGGACCAACAAACTCACGATCACCTTCAAACCAAGTCATACCTGAGGTACTAATATCACTCTCAGTAATGTCTGCAGGTTGTGCTCCCGTAAAGTTGCCCGTATGTGAGCAAGTCTCTGCTGCGTCCTTGGTTTCCCGTGATTCCGTAAAAGTGCCTGATATCGTTCCGCTCGTATAGGTACCAGATATAACAATATCTTCTGCCGGATCATTATCAATTTCAGTCACACTGAAGGATCCATCATCTTGAATCAGACCAATATCCATCCAGTGATCATCACCGTTTTCACCTTCGAAGATCACTTGGTTACCAATCTGGCGAACACGAACAAGTTCATTACCCGCAGTTTCGGTCACAGCAACACAGGAATCCGAGTTATCGTCATATATTGTATTGTCAGAATTGCTACCATCCACACTCCATGCCAGCAAGTACATGCCTGACATATCAATACCAGGGTCAGCACACGTCGAATCAGAGGTATAAGGGCAGGTATCTGCATTATCACCAGTACCATCACCGTCAGTATCGCGTTGCTCAGTTGCATCATCTGGGAAAGCATCTTCCTCGTCTAATACGCCGTCACTATCTGCGTCAGAAATAAGGACTGAGCCTTCACAAGCATCACCAATGCCATCACCATCCGAATCTGTTTGTTCAGAATTTGAAACCGCAGGACAGTTGTCTACATTATCGTCTACACCATCACCGTCGAGGTCATTGCCTCCTGATGAATCTTCACAGGCATCACCAATGCCATCACCATTATTATCTTCCTGGCCCGGATTTGCATGGTTCGGACAATTATCAACTAAGTCATCTACCCCATCTTCATCAGAATCAGGTGACACAAACTCAAAAGTATCACTGATATCGTTTGCAGCAACCCCGTTAAATAAGATCTCCATTTCCATGCCTGAGCCTAGAATGTGACGACCTACCCGAACATAACTGCTGGACTCAAGCTGCGACTCTTCAACTAAGAACAGCTCATCCACTTGATGACTATCACCCACATCTTCGCGATTTAGGTCACGCACATTATCGGGTATTGGAATCACAATGACTTTTAATGTGTCGTAGATATTAACGGTAAAATTATTAATGACCGCGATAACATCAGCACCGCCCTCGCCAGAATGACTATCTCCATCACGCGTTTTAATATAACTAATCTGAGGATTTGCGCCAGCGGCCGTACCGTCATCACTCAGTAAGAAGGCAAATAACTGGTAGAATCCTTTAGAATCATTGCCATCGCCGAGGAAAATACCGACTTTATTGAAATCAGGATCCATGAATTCTGTTTGAGACAACACTGCATCGTCCAGATCCTGCGCTGGCACGGGATCAAAATCATCCTGAGCAACTTCATTCATCTGTACAGCCAGGATGTTATTACAATTTAACCCTGCCGTATCAAACCATTCATCCCAATCATGGTCGCACTCCAGGTTGTATGCTTCTTGGGTCCCCGTTATCACCGCAGCATACGCTCTCGCTCCGGAGCTGAACACAGCGTTTGAATCGAGACCTAACTCAAAATCTTTGTCAAGTACACTAAGCAAGTTAAAGCCTTCAATATTAAGTTCAGTTAAATCCAGGTGTTCGACCTCGTAATCTAGCGGGCTGCCAGCTGATGAGTCTTTCAATATGGCTGTGTTCGGGTCTGCTACGTAGCCATCCACGATAAAGGCATCGTCCGCACTCACTAACAAGCCACTCGTCGTGTCTACAAATTGCTCTACGCCACTGTCAACAGGAACGTTAATCCAGCAATCCTGAGCGCTGGTATCGCATTCAATATCAAACTCCGCAAAACTCTCAACATTTGTACCGTCGATAAAACCTCGCTCATATTCGACTTCTTCCAAGGTGCCACCCTGGTCATGATGGGTATGACTGTCAAAGTAAGACAAACCTCCGCCTTCAAGCACGGAACGCTCCTCTACTTCTGCAGCCAACACACCCGCTACAGTCCAAGTGGTGACGCAGTTTTCCGTACCCTGCTCTTCCTCTGTCAAAGTTCCGCTTAAGGTACCCGCAGAGACATCAAAGTCGAGATTGATCGTAAAGTCGATGCTCACACCCTCTTCATTGGCGAAAGCATTCACCACATTGAAGTTGGTTCCCGGCATAATATCGAAATCTGGTTTATCTTGTTCATCATCATTTAAGAAAAGGAACACTTGGGAACCGATCTGTTCGACCTTCATTAACTCATTGCCAGAGTCATCATCAGCCGGCACGCAAGCCTGTGTATCAGGGTCATAATCTTCACCACCACCGGTCTGAGTAATGGTTAGCGCCCAAACACCACTGGCATCGATTGTATTGTCATCACAAGCATCTCCCAGATCTCCTGTACCTGCAGCCTGGTCCTGATTGGGAATATATGAACAATTATCGGTATTATCACCAACACCGTCTTCGTCAGCATCAAACCACTCACTGTTATCGCTTTCGAAAGCATCTTCATCATTTGGGAAGCCATCGTTATCGATATCGGGGTCACAGACGTCACCCCATAGATCATTATCAAGATTATCCTGGTTAGCATTTGAGATGTCCGGGCAGTTATCTACGCCATTATCAACGCCATCACCGTCACTATCTCCGTTTGGATCTACTTCACAGGCATCACCAATGCCATCACCATCATCCATACCATTGTTATCTTCTTGCCCTGGATTTGAATGATTCGGGCAGTTATCGACATCATCATCAATTCCATCTCCATCTGAATCATTTCCACCTTGGCTTGTATCTCTCTCCCATTCTGCAGGACCAACATATTCAATTGAACCATCATTTCCTTCATCGATAGTGGCATTAAGTGTACCGCCTTCTACCGTACCAAACTCAATCGTATACAGGTCTAAATCATGCTCACCCGACTCAGTGGTGATATCTAAGGTCAGCGTACCATTCTCGACAGACCAAACAAAAACCTCACCTATGGCAGGTCCATCAGAGAAAAACACCGTACCTGTACCGTTATCCAAGAAGGTATAGAAAGCTTTATCGTCTGGCTGACCTTGCTCACCCGGGAAGGTAATAATGTAATCCCCATGAACATTATCAGGCGTGAATATATCATCACTAGGTTGACTACTATCACAGACATCGCCTCTGCCATTACCGTCTGAATCTGCTTGATCAGAGTTCGCATCTGCCGGGCAATTATCGACATCATCCGCTTCACCATCGCTATCCGTGTCAGGACGGTTATAGTCGAAGTTGGCAATCACTTCATCCAAAGCAGGTACGTTGATTAGAGGGAAGTGTTCGATAACACCCTCTGGCGTCATACCACCAAAGCGTAAGAAGCTTTGGGTATCACCCGCGGCAACAGCGGCCATGATAATGTGCTTCGCATCTCGCCATTCGATATCAAACTCTTTAAATAATAAGTCTGGGATTTCAAATGTTAAGACCAGCTCACTTGAGCTGAGCGGCTGGGTAATTTCCCAAGTAGCACTTACAGGCTCTCCACCATCATCAACAATAGCACTCGGCTCTTGATCCGAAAAATGGTGCAAGGCAAAGCTCACCGTGCCTGTTGTGCCATTCGCACCAGTCGTATCCGCGCCATTCAGGAAGGCATAGACCTGATCATTTTCATCATGCGCTCGCCCAATCCATAGCCCTTTATCATTACCAGAGCTTAAAACGCCGTTAGCATGAATCGCTTCAGATAAGGAGGTCGCTAAGTCTGTTTGGCTCAGTTCAGGCCAGTTCGACCAATCCGGGATATAAGCATTCACACAACTCAAACCAAGGTCTGAATAATTTGCATCATGAATATCACACTCAATCGCATAGGCGTCGGTCATATTCTCGGCTTCAATTACGAAAGCATTAGAAACACCATTGGCAAACTCACCTTCGGGTGTAGCAGAGTGTTCAACCAGACGTCGATCAACTGCACTCTTAAATGGCAAACCCGTTAATGATGCCTGGAAGGCTTTCACCTGCATGGTCGAAAAGATAATTGAGCCATCGGTAGTCACTAAGTCAGCCATTTCACCTGGCGTACCATCGACCGTGAGTCTGTCTGCCACTTCGCCCCAGCCAGAAGCCGAGAGCATATAGCGGCTATCTGCTGTCTCGTTTTCCCACTGGTTAGTTTCGTCATTCCAGAAGAACTCTTGTTCGCCATTTTCATCGTCAATCACACCATAGCCAAACTCGAAGACATCCACATCGGTTTCATCGATATAACGATCATCAGAATCAATGTAGACAAGACCTTCACTTGTACCTTGAGCATCTAATACTTCTGACGCATCTACCTGGGACATACGCGTCATGCTAGCAGTATAGGTGTAGCGGCATTGTTCTATCTGGCTACCCGTTTGGCCTTCGCCTTCGTAGATAGTCCTGACTTGAGTCGCAGTAGCATCACTTAACAAAGTAGGCGTTGCAACATTATCGGGCGTACCGGTAAAGCTCCATGTTTCACTAACGCTAAACTCAAAACCGGCTGAACCATGCTCATCAAAGTCATCTTCCATGCTCCAGGTCAAAACGGAAGCTGCACTGACCGTACCTGTATCGCTATCATTATCAGATTCATTGTCGAGGAACAGAAGTTCAACCACCGTTCCACTCTGATTAACCTTGACAAGACCAGCATCAACATCATCTACCGCGCCCTCACACTCTGCACCATCGTTATCAAATTCAATAGCAGTTAGTGTGCGCTGTACCTGCCAGAAGCCACTTAAGTCAGCGATGCTATCACAGGCATCACCCACTCCATTACTATCACTATCGGCTTGGTCTGCATTGGCGATTGTTGGACAGTTATCGTTGGCATCATCATCACCATCTGCATCCGTGTCTGCAATTAATGGGTTAGTGCCTTGTTCCGCTTCGTCTTCATCCAGCACGGTATCGTTATCATCATCCGTGTCACACGCATTACCTTGTGCGTCGCTGTCTGAATTCAACTGATCTTCATTATTGATAACTGGGCAATTATCGATATCATCTTCTATCGAGTCACCGTCATCATCAGCATCACAAACATCACCTTGCTCATCTCCATCTAGGTTTGCTTGATCTTCATTCGCAATAGCAGGACAGTTATCGAGGACATCAGGTACCGTGTCTTCATCGGTATCTGTTGCACACGCATCACCCAGCTCAGATCCATTAGTATTTGCCTGGTCTTCGTTGGGGATAGTCGGACAGTTATCCACATCATCTAGAATAGTGTCGTTATCATCATCTGTATCACAGGCATTACCGTCACCATCTTCATCGGTATCGACTTGGTCTACATTAGCAAGTGCTGGGCAATTATCTAGACCATCATTTGCACCATCAGCGTCAGAATCTGGATTCGTTGGAGAAGTACCCTGACCCTCTTCAGCGTCATTCAGAACACCATCGCCGTCGGTATCGATGTCACAAACATCACCCTGGCCATTGCTATCTGCATCAGCCTGATCCGCATTACTATCTTTTGGACAGTTATCAACATTATCCAATTCACCATCACTGTCGGTATCGGCTAATAATGGGTTCGTACCTAAGCCGTTTTCTTCTGCGTCGCTTAAGCCATCGTTATCATCATCCAGATCACAGGCATCACCGCCATCATCTGCCTGATCGGAGTTTTCCTGATCAGGGTTGCTGTGAGTCGGACAGTTATCTGGCGCATTATTTAAAACACCATCACCATCTACATCGGTATCACAGGCATCCCCCTCACCATCTTCATCCAGGTCTTTTTGGCTCGTGTTTGCAACCATTGGGCAGTTATCGCCACCTTCACCTTCAGCAATACCATCTCCGTCATTATCATTGTCACAGGCATTTCCTAATCCATCCTGATCTGTATCGGCTTGATCCTGATTAGCAGCCGCCGGGCAGTTATCGGCATTATCGCCAACCGTGTCATCATCCTGATCTTTCGATTCAGCAGCAATTAGAGGGAAAGCATCAAACTCATTCGCGACACCATCTCCATCTTTATCGTTATCACAAGCATTACCCTTGCCGTCAGAATCGGTATCAATCTGATCATCTTCATTCACACCATTTGGTATGGCAGGACAGTTATCTACATCATCATTGACGCCATCATTGTCGCCATCAGTATCTGCGTTATCACCCGTACCATCTTCATCGGTATCTTTGGTTTCTGTTGCATCAGTTGGGAAGACATCAGTCGCATCATCAACCCCGTCACCATCCGTATCAGTTAATAAAGGATTGGTGCCATCTGTAGCTTCTTGTGTATCACTAACGCCATCATTGTCGTCATCTGTGTCACAAATATTACCTTGGCCATCAGAGTCGGTATCTAATTGGTCAGCATTCAAGTCAGTCGGGCAGTTATCCAATACATCGACCACTCCATCTTGATCTTGATCTGCATCACAAGCATCACCTATACCATTGCCATCTGCATCCAGTTGATCAGCATTTGATGTGACTGGGCAGTTATCAGCATGATTATCTACTTCATCGCCATCAACATCCGCATCACAAGCATCGCCTGTTAAATCACCATCAGCATCATTTTGATTGGTGTTTGGCACGGTAGGACAGTTATCAGTCCCATCTTCTAGTATGGTGTCACCATCGGCATCAGTATCACAGGCATCACCTGCACCATCGCCATCACGATCTTGTTGATCAGCATTGGCATTTATTGGGCAATTATCCGCACCGTCTCGTCGACCATCTCCGTCAGTATCACGTAATAACGAGTTAGAACCCGCGATACCTTCGGCAGTATCACTTAAACCATCGTTATCATCATCTTGGTCTTCGTTATTGCCCATACCATCACCGTCAGTATCGGTGTCTTCATTGGCATTAAGCGGGAAGGCGTCACTTGAATCATCTGTACCGTCATTGTCTTTATCGGTATCTGATTTATCACCGGTGCCATCACCATCACTGTCAATATATTCGGTACCATCAGTCGGAAAGGCATCATGCTCATTAGATACACCGTCACCATCAATATCAGTATCAGCGTTGTCACCGATACCATCACCATCGGTATCAGTATCTTCATTGGCATTCAGTGGGAAAGCATCGCTCGCATCTGGCGTACCGTCATTATCATCATCGGTATCTGAAGTATTTGGCGTTCCGTCACCGTCAGTATCTGTACTGGCTAATGCATCCAAGGGCGACGCATCATCACCATCAGCAACACCGTCACCATCATCATCGTCATCAGTGTTGTTTCCAATACCATCACCATCAGTATCGGTATCTTCTGTTGCATCAAATGGGAAGGCATCACTTGCATCATCAGTTCCATCGCCATCGGTATCGGTATCTGCGTTATCGCCCGTGCCGTCACCATCGGTATCTGTCGTTTCAGTGGCATCCGTTGGGAAAGCATCATCAACATCAGCAACACCGTCGCTATCATCGTCGTCATCAGTATTGTTACCAATGCCATCGCCATCGGTATCCGTTGTTTCAGAATCGTCTAGTGGAAATGCATCCTGCGCATTATCTGTACCATCGCCATCCGCATCTTTATCACAGTCATCACCACGCGCATCACCATCCACATTCGATTGGCTAGGGTTGTAATGTACCGGACAGTTGTCTGAGGCGTTATCAATACCATCATCATCCGAGTCAAATTGAACTTCAGGGTCCGTTGGTGCTTGATCAACATTATCCAATACACCATCGCCGTCGGTATCACGCTTTAATGGGTCTGAGCCATTTTGGTTTTCTTGTGCATCATCGACACCGTCACCATCATCATCTTCATCGGTATTATTACCGACACCATCCCGGTCAGTATCAATCGTTTCAAAAGGGTTACGCGGGAAAGCATCATCGTCGTTAGCGACGCCATCACCATCAACATCGGTATCAGCATTATCACCGGTACCATCACCGTCAGTATCTTTTTGTTCATCTGGATTGGTAGAGAAGGCATCGTCCACATCCGCAACACCGTCATTATCATCATCAGTATCTGTATCATTGCCTAGACCATCTAGATCGGTATCGACAAAAGTAGTACCTGGATTAGTCGCATCATTATCATCAGCATCCTGCTCACTCGGCCAGCCATCGTCATCCTGGTCTGTTGCATTTGAACGCGAGCCATCTAAGGGGAAGTCGTCCGCAATATCTTCAACACCATCGCCATCATCATCGGTATCGGCATTGTTGCCTGTGCCATCGCCGTCAGTATCAGTCTGCTCTTCAGAGTCTAGTTGGAAAGCATCATTCGCATCGATTACACCATCATTATCATCATCGGTATCGGCATTATTACCTGTGCCATCACCGTCTGTATCTGTGGTTTCAGAATCGTCTTCAGGGAAGGCATCCTGATCATTTGGTACACCGTCGCCATCGATATCGGGATTTGTTTCAGCCGGTTTAAGCGCAATTTCTTCTTCCGTATCTAAGGTCGTGGTGACATCATCGTTACCCAAAGCATCTTTTTCGTCCACGATCGCCTGCTTCATCTCACCGACAGTACGACCCTGAGGATCATTTGGAATAGGTAAGCTAGCGGGGTCTTGTTCTAGTAATTGCAGTGCAGCAGTGGCTGTTTCATCGGAGCCTTCATCGGTGCCACCAAAAATTTCACTGGTTTGTGAGTCACCATTTTCATCATCTGCTTTACCGTCTATTTGACCGTCGGCCAAATCATTGGTGAGTGCGCTCAATACCGCATTAGGATCTTCTGTACCGACCGCATCATCAATTTGAGACACAACAGCTGTTACCGCTTCTACCGCAGCGCGATAAGCCGCTGCATCTTCCTGTTCGGCACTGGTGTCGGTGGTATCATCAATAAGTGGTGGAGTGTCAAAAATATCAATCTCTTCTGACATACCAAAGCCCATGGTCGACTTAACTTGAGCGGCTGCAATGGGGAGTGCAGTTAATAGCTCTTCTGTTGTCGCTGTCGAATCACCCAGACTAACGGATATATCATCATTACCGTCATCATCTGAATCCAAATCACGTGTAGCCCAAGGGCCTGTTGCTACATCTGCATTTTTTATCGCGAGGTCCACTGCCATGGTAGTCAGTGGTGTGGCATATATTTGCTCACCATTATCGAGCAAAGCTTGCGTTATAAGAGTTCGCATCTCAGAGATAACCGGCGCTTCGCCCGTCATAATATCGGTCGTGCTACCGTCTGAAGTAAACTCAAGAATATAGGGAGGGGCAAGTGGAAAAGGTAATGACAGGTTTTGTATTTTGGCTTGTTCATTTGTCGAACCCGGCTCGCCAACGACCGCACCCTTAAACCCGAGCGCTGAAGGATCAACCGCATACACCGTGACTATCGCATTAACTAAGGGACCTTTTATTCCCCCGCCTGATAAACTTTGTGAAGTGGGGCTGCCCCCTCCGCTACTGCTGCCGCCTCCGCCATTACACGCGGCAAGCGCTAGACTTATACTCAACAACAGAAGTTTATTCAGATACGAAAGGTCCATAGTGTTTCCCTATTAATTGCCTAAAATATACGCAATAACAACTCTACAACTCAAATGAGTATATTATTTTCCCACACGAATTATTAAAGATAGTCAAATAAAAAGGGAGCGCCAGTTATCAAAAGCAAAAAAAGGAGTTTTTTTTGTACGGAAGGGAAATTAATATATGTGAATCTATATTCAACTTTTAAGTTACCTAATTATGGGTAACCAGGCACCGAATAAGTGCATTAATAATGCCATATATTGATATGGCTGCGCATTTAAGAAAAATGCGCCCAGGCTTTTGCTGTGCGAATTTGATGCGCTTTACTGGCGACTTTCAATAACACTTGATCCCGCTGCCAGTTTTCAAAGGCCAAAGGATTATGACTTTCAAACTGGGTATTGGTCGCCTCGATCAACGTGATCAGCTGTCTTCGACATGCAGCCAGAGAAATATGCGCAACAGGCTCAGCGAGAGGCATAAAATTGATTGCGCGTAACGCTAATATCAAGGAGATATGTGCTTCAATACTGACTGTATCCCACTGTGAGTCTATCGCTTCACCAAGCCGGTAACCCACAATCGCCGCGAGAACATGCAAGTCCTCAAAGGTCCTGAACGCTTTCACATACGTCAAGTAACCGTCGCCTTCTAAAACCTGAGAATCAACTATTTCGACTCGCTCCAGCTTTACTTTTCCATGACTCACCTCGGGAATAAAACCCAGTACAGGCATGGTTTGAATTGCGACCCCTTGAGATTGAGTAGGGATAGCCACTACTTTCAACTTCGGTTTTCCCTCATCATCAAATCCATTACCCACCGTTTCATCTCTGCAAGCAACGTAGATCATCTGGGAATCACAAGCACCTGAAACAAATTGTTTATTGCCGTCGACAAAATAGCGGCCACCCTCTCTATACAAACGGGTTTCAATCGCGCGAGGGTGATTGCCTTTTACTTCTGTCACACAAAGCGATGAGAGCATCAGCCCATCACTTTGCACGCTTTCTCCATGAAACTTGTCACCTTGAAGCTTTCCACCTTCAAGCTTTCCACCTTCAAACAGGGACTCAATAGCTGATTGATAACCTGAAGTAAAAGCAAAACCGACATTTAAGCTCAATCGCCCGCCTAAAATCGCACGATCAATTGAGCTTTCAAACAGCCGGGTTTGCTGATTAAATGAGTCAAACCAAGCCGCCATGGCGTCAAAACTCTTTCGCTGTTGCGAACGACTCAGTAAAGCTTCAATTAATACGTTCGCATTTGTCATCGGTTTAAATTCATCATGAGTTTAAATTCATTATAGTTTTAATGCGCCTGGTCCCAGTTATCGCCGACACCCGCTTCCACAATCAAAGGCACATCCAGGTTCGAAGCGCCCATCATTTTCTCAATTAACATCGCTTTGACCTCATCTACTTGAGACTCTGCAACTTCAACGATCAGCTCATCGTGCACCTGCATAATCATTTTCGCATCCAGGTCAGAGGTATTCAGATATTGATCAACCGCCAGCATGGCTTTCTTGATGATATCTGCCGCTGTACCCTGCATAGGGCCATTAATAGCGGTACGTTCTGCTGCTTGTTGCATCATTTTATTTCGTGCATTTATTTCCGGCAGATATAAACGACGACCAAAGACAGTTTCAACAAAGCCATCTTCATGGGCTTGGGCGCGAATATTATCCATGTAAACTCTAACTCCGGGGTAACGCTCAAAGTAGCGCTCAATATATTGCTGTGCTTCATGCCGCCCCACCCCAATTTGCTTGGCTAAACCAAAAGCTGACATGCCATAAATCAAACCAAAGTTAATCGCCTTGGCTTTACGACGCTGATCCGACGTCACCTCGTCCAACGCCACCTCAAATACTTCAGCGGCCGTCGCCTTATGTACATCAGCCCCTTGAGCAAAAGCACTCAGTAAGCCTTCGTCCTGGGACAAGTGAGCCATAATTCTTAATTCAATCTGAGAGTAATCCGCTGCGATTAACTTATAACCTTTTGGTGCCACAAAGGCCTGACGAATTCGACGCCCTTCTTCACTACGGATCGGAATGTTTTGTAAATTAGGGTCACTAGAAGATAAACGCCCCGTTGCTGTCACGGCTTGGTGATAAGAGGTATGAATTCGCCCTGTCGCTGCTTGAATCAGCTGAGGTAGTTTATCCGTGTAAGTCGACTTTAGTTTTGCCAGACTTCGGTGTTCCAGAATTAACTTAGGTAATTCGTATTCCAAGGCTAGTTCTTGCAAGACCGGTTCGGCAGTAGAAGGCTGACCTTTAGGGGTTTTCTTAATTACCGGTAAACCGAGTTTTTCAAAGAAAATGGCTTGAAGTTGTTTAGGCGAGCTCAGGTTGAACTCTTCGCCTGCCAGATCATAAGCTTCACGTTCCAGGGCAACAATTCGCTCTGCCAGCTCGATACTTTGCTGTCCAAGCAAATGCGCATCGACCACAGCACCTGTACGCTCAATTCTGGATAGCACCGGTACCAGCGGTTTATCAATATCCAAGTAGACTTTGTTCAAGCCTTCAACTGCTGCGAGCTGAGGATACAAAGCATTATGCAGACGCAGCGTAATATCGGCATCTTCTGCAGCATAGGGCGCGGCAATATCTAAAGCGATCTGATTAAACGTTAACTGTTTAACACCCTTCCCCGCGATGTCTTCAAAGTGAATCGTTTTTCGGCCAAGATATTTCTCAGCCAAGGTATCCATATCATGACGGCTACCCGTTGAATTCAAGACGTAAGACTCAATCATGGTGTCATGTTCAATGCCTTGCAAATTAATACCATGATTGACCAAGACATTTTTATCGTATTTTAAGTTTTGCCCGACTTTCTTTTGTAGCGGATCTTCAAGTAAAGGTTTGAGTTGTGACAATACCCAATCCCGGTCAAGCTGTTCAGGGGCATCTAAATAATCATGCCCAAACGGCACATAGGCGGCGACACCTTCTTCACAGGAAAAAGACACGCCGACCACATTAGCTTCCATATATTTCAAACTGGTAGTTTCAGTATCAAAAGCAAATAACTCTGCTGCTTTTAGTTTCGCCAACCATGTATTAAAGTCAGCTTCACTTAATACTGTGTGATAATCGCCCGGCGTTTCATCGACAGCTACTTCTTCAGCCATCGCAGAGTCAGCGGCAGCATTCGCAGTTGATTTAGCACCGGTATTAGTACGTGAGCCTTGACCATCTGCTGAGCCTTTTTCTAAAGCCGCCACCCAGGACCTGAATTCATACTCTTTGAATAAAGTCAGCAAGGTATCGGTATCGACCTCAGACTGCTGAATTTCATCTAAACTTTCGGCCAATTCGAGATCCGTTTTGATGGTGGCAAGATCATAAGATAACGGAAGGAAAGACAAACTGTCCCGAAGATTTTCGCCCACCTTACCTTTGACGCTATCCGCATTATCCATCACGCCTTGAAGTGACTCATAGGCTGTGAGCCATTTCACTGCGGTTTTCGGGCCACATTTCGGGACACCCGGTATGTTGTCTACGGAATCACCCACTAAAGCCAAATAATCAATAATCTGATCAGGGCGCACACCAAACTTTTCAACGACACCCTCTACATCCATCGCCACATCGGTCATGGTATTAATCAAGGTCACGTGTTCTGAGACCAACTGCGCCATATCTTTATCGCCGGTTGATATGACTACATCAATCTTTTTATTCGTCGCTTGATGCGCGAGTACACCAATCACATCATCCGCTTCGACATCAGGCACAATTAATAGCGGTAAACCCATCGCGCGAATAATCTGATGAATCGGTTCTATCTGGCAGCGTAAGTCATCGGGCATCGGTGGACGGTTCGCTTTATATTCTGGAAACATTTCATGCCGAAAATTCTTACCTTTAGCATCAAATATAATAATCACATTAGACCCAGGGTAGTCCTGAGGAATCCGCCGCAACATACTAATCACACCTTTTATAGCACCTGTTGGGTGTCCTTTTGAAGTGAGTAAAGGCGGTAAGCCATGAAAGGCACGAAATAAATAGGATGAGCCATCAACCAAAATGGTCGGAGCTGTTGGCGAATTATTTTCAGGAGTAGCAGTCATATTATCCGTCATAAAATTTGATCTATAAAAAGCAAAAATAAGGTTACGTACTAAATTGAAGGTATAGTAAGTTTGAAGGTATAGTAAGTAAATTCGCCCAAACACTAAACAAGGAATTTCAATGCGCCCTTATTTATTTGCATTATTAATCGCTTTATCTACTTCGGTCATGACAAATACCGTTCTGGCAGAAGAAGCCGCACTGCCCGTTGAGCCTCAAATTACCATTCGACATGAAGAAGAAAAAACCTTTTACGAATACCGGGTAAACGGCATATTGAAAGAAATAAAAGTAGAGCCTGCCATTGGGCCTGCTTATTACCTGGTGCCAGACGATGGTAATGCCTGGATACGGGAAGACCGATCTCAGGTCTTAGTGCCGAGTTGGGTGCTCTTTAAGTGGTAATTTAAAAAAAATTAGAAAATTTCTAAAATGAAGCAAAGCTTAGTATGAATATTCTAATTTATCGGCGTATCTTTAATCATGACTTCAGTTACAGTGGATTTTGTCTAAGGGACATCCATTTAATTCAGATACGCTAAAAGGAATACTATTATGGGCACTATCAAATCTTACCAAGAACAAGCTTCAGACATCGTTGAAAAAGCAATCGCTACTGTTGAAGAGCAGCATAAAGCAATCGCTGCAGCTTCTTTCGAATACATCGAAAGACTTTACAAGCTAGACACAGTTAAAACTAAGCACAACGAAGTTGCTGGTATCGCATACGACAAAGCTCGTGAAGTAAACAAGCTAGTTGCTGATTTTGCTGGTGACATCATCGCTAAAATCGAAAAAGAAGAAGCTGCTCCAGTTAAAAAGACTGCTGCTAAGAAAGCACCTGCTAAGAAAAAAGCGCCTGCTAAGAAAAGCACCGCTGCTAAAGCAGAAGCAACAGCTTAATTTAGAGTTTTAAAAAGAGCGCGGTTAAACCTTAACCCCTTAATCACGTCTTCTTATATACCCGTCAGGCTTTTTTGAAACACTTGTTTTAAAAAAACTTAAACGGGTATTTTTTTGCCTTGATTTTATCCTGCCATATTATTTTAAGCCTCCCCTATTTTCCATTACAGATATACCTCTTCACAAATATCTTCGACAAAAACTGGTACGATGTGGTCTCTGAGTAATTATCTCAATGTAGGCCGGAATTCATTCCGACACAGCCCCCTCAGTATTACGACTTTATCTGACGCTTGGCCTTTATCTGACGGAGTAGGGATATCCAACATTTGTAGGAATACCCAAAGCACTCACTCCGCTCGCGGGGCAGGCTCTAAATTTCGACCTACAACAGACTTAAATAGATAGTCTTTGCACATGAACAAATAGTGAATAACAAGGGTGGTTTTTATCAGGTATAAAGAATGCTAAAGTTCAGTTCTATGCCTTGAACCTAGTGAATTTCACCGACAATAAACGTCAAAAAGTAAACTTTAGCTCTAAAACCCTTCCCTCACAGGCTTGGATAGAAGAGCCCCTAGCGATAGGCTTCAAATACAGCCAGTCCTTTTAGAGCTATATATTATTTTATTTTTAGGCAGTTCTAGACAGCGCTAGAAAGTCATTACTGTTGTATCAACAAACTGACACGTCGGTTTTGGCGTCTATTAGACTCAGTGTCATTGGGCGCAATAGGTTGCGTATCACCATAACTAACGGCTCTAAGTCTGTTTTTTTCAAAGCCTTTAAGTACAAAAAACATCTGCACTTCTTTAGACCGAGCTAAGGCTAGATCCCAATTCGAAGGATATTTATTTGATGAGATAGGCTGGTCATCGGTATGGCCTTCAATGAAGATCAAACCTTTAGACTTCTTAAGCAATGGCACCAACTTTTCCAATAAAGCCTCGCCTGAACGCGCTAGTTCTGCAGCGCCAGAATTAAATAAAACCCGTGACTGAATTTCTAAAGCGGCAAAACCGTTTGCTGTTTTTAATTCAACAAGACTATCTAGGTCGTGATTAATAATGGCGGTTTTAATTTCCTTCCACGAGCCCTTATCGAGAGATTCGCCCTCAAAAGACATCAAAGCAAACAATTCAGACGACACAAATTCAATACCACTATTTATTGAAGATGAGATTGAAGGCTGCGTATTTGCAGACTCCATGACTGAAGACTGAACCGCTGAAGACTGAACAAGTGAAGGCTGGACAAAAAAGGCCTCGGCCGACACGACTGCATTCTCAGGATTAAATTCAGCCCGATTGATCACAAACAAAACCACAAAAATACTGCTCACTAAAACAAAAACATCAATAGAGCTGATCATCCAGGAATCATCATGCTCAGTCTCATTTGTCATCAGTGTTTGTAGATTCAATGAAGGTCGAAGAGACATGACTTAGACACTATACTTAGCGATAAGCGGCTTCATTGCTTCAGCTCTGGGCTCTCGATATTGACCCTGGACATAACTCATCAGAATATCCCGAATGGCCGCCGGAGTACGCTGTTGCTGAATAAGTGCTATGCCTTCCGCTACCATGGTGAGTTGAACAATTTTTAAATTACGACGTTGCTCAAGCCTCGTGGTAATTGGCTTAAACACCAGATTCGCTAATAATAAGCCATAAAAAGTAGTCACCAAGGCAAGCGCCATATCAGAAGAGGCGGTACCTAAACTACCCTGCTCGATAATTTGCAGCATATTCACTAAACCCACCAGTGAGCCGACCATCCCAAAAATAGGCGCAAAGGTCGCCATTGAACGGAAAATATTAATCACAGCTGACTTTTGAGAACGAATTTGTGAAATCTTCCAATTCAATAAAGCCATCACATCGTCATTCGACTGACGATCTCTAACCATCTGCAAACCTTTTTGCAAAAAGCGATCATCTAATTGATCTAGTTCAGCATCGACTTGCGCATATTGATGACGAAACCATAACTTTGAAAAATGTAATATCCTATTCACATCCTCTGTCATATCCAGATTCACTGGCGTAGTAAGCACTTGCGCCTGTTTCAAAGCATTAATAAGCTCGTGAAAAGAATAGCTCACCAGCATGGCGGTAATGGTGCCACCGAATACAATCAATAAACCCCAGACATTAATAAAGGCCATGGGATCATTTACTGAAAAGCCGATCGCCAGTACTAAAAATAAAACCCCGGTGATCACACCTGCAAAATTTGATATTTTTACTTTGGAGAATTTATTAATACGCATAAAACAACCTTAAAATTGACAGTTACATCGAGAATAAGAAAGGATATGCATAAATTGAGCCTAATTTCAGACAGGCAAAGACTGCTTACAATTCAATAACTTAGAAATTAAAGCGGTTAAGAAGGCAATATTTCGCCACTTTTAATGAGGAAAATCGTCAAAAAAATGAATTATTCAATTTCAATATATTGACTATGCCAGGCGAGACTTCAACTTTTCAAAACGCTCTGGTGTTCCCACATCCAGCCAGAAATCAGACAGCAAGGTACCTAGCACTCTATGCTCTGAAATCGCAGCCTTGAGAAGTGGCCCTAAAGGTTGAGGACCGGTTTGTACCGAATTAGTCTGTTCTTTATCAGCTTCTCCTTTATCAGCCCCACCTTTATCAGATAGCCCCTTAAAAAATGAGCAATGAAATAAAGCCAGCCCCGAATAAGTGAACGAGTTTTCGTCCTTAGCGTCAGCCTTCATTGATTCAGGCTCAATAAGCGCCAAAGGCTGCTCCTCTGACCGGAATATAAAATCCCCTTCAGGGTGATGATCCGGATTATCCACTAAGGCTAAATAAGCATTTTTCTCTGTATTTAATGCAGGCGCTGATTTTATCCATGCAGCCAGGTCTAGATCACAAAAAACATCACCATTGATCACCAGAAAAACACCCTCCTGTTCTGTTTCACTATTAAGGAATGAGCCCTCAACAAGCAGTGGCAAAGCGTTAATAATACCGCCTGCGGTTTCTAGTAAGTCAGGCTCATGACTATAGCTTATGTTTAAACCCCAACGCGCCCCATCACCCAAGACGGCAGGTATTTGTTCAGCAAGCCAATGCGTATTAATCACAACCTCTTTAAAACCCGCTTTTGCGAGATTTTTCAAATGATATTCAATAAGGTAGTGCCCCCCCACGCTTAGAAGCGGTTTCGGAGTATGCTCGGTGAGCGGCCGCATACGCTTGCCTAAACCTGCTGCCAGAATCATCGCTTTCATGATGCTTCGCCAGCCTTTTTTTCACTCCTCAATACTGCATCACTTGAGACACGGCCTTTAATAGTTACGTCTAAACATGGCTGAACACGCGTCACTAAAAATGCATGAAATTCTGCAAGTTCAGGATACAACTGACTAATGCGCACTATATATTCCACTGTTCTTGGTATATCAGCCAGATAAGCATGCTTACCATCACGCAATGATAATCGTGCAAAAATTCCCGCTGCTTTCAAATGGCGCTGAAGTCCCATAAAATCAAAATCCTTTTTAAATTGCGCGTATTCGATATCAATCTGCTGATGCTGACTCAAACCCTCATAGAAATAGTGACACCATTGATCCACCACTGCATCAGGCCAAACGATATAACAATCTCGTAGCATCGAGACCAAATCATAAGTCACCGGCCCTAACACGGCATCCTGAAAATCTATCACGCCTAATGAATCATCACTCAAGACCATTAAGTTCCGGGCATGGTAGTCTCGATGAACAAGCACTTGTTGCTGTGCCAAAGCCGTTTCTTCGAGCGATTTAAAGCTATCTGCCAACAGGGCTAATTCAGCCTTATCAAGATCCAAACCTAGCTTTTTTTCTAATAACCAGTCAGGAAACAAAGCCATCTCACGCTGTAGAAGCGCCGCATCATAAGGGGGTAATACGTAGTTTTCAGGCGCATCAAGTTTTTGAATTTCAAGCAGCGTAGCCATGGCTTTTTGATAATACTTATCACCCGCCGCTAACTGAGGATTCTCGGTGCATAGTCTGTCTAGTAATAAGTTATCCCCTAAGTCACTCAGCAATATAAAGCCCTTTTCAAGATCGAGCGCCTTTATTTCAGGTACGGCTATGCCTTTTTGAAACCAATCCTGAGCAATGGCAACAAAACTTGAAGAGTCTTCTTTTTCGGGCGGTGCATCCATAGCGATCAAGCTAATTGAACTGTCTGAACTGTCTGAACTGTCTGAACTGTCTGAACTGTCTGAAGAGGATACTGTCAGCCTGAAATAGCGTCGAAAACTTGCATCTCCAGAGACCACACTCAAGCTCAGCTTTGGTAA
>Ga0105353_1000232_pt1 | contig 34730 bp, 49 predicted proteins | sample EN1Hudsemesocosm_2_FD_83657 | JGI IMG/M metagenome (GOLD analysis project Ga0105353, IMG submission 83657) | Methane-oxidizing microbial communities from mesocosms in the Hudson Canyon - EN10B Hudson Canyon | ecosystem: Environmental > Aquatic > Marine > Cold seeps | place: Hudson Canyon...
AAAAGATCAAAAACAACCAACCCTTCTCAAATGCCAACTAACAACAAAACAAACAGCGCTTCCTGCACCCCTTTCAATGTGTGATACCGTTGAAAGAAGAGCGCATTCTACAGCATTATTATCAACCGTCAAGACTTTATTTCTACTTTTGCAAACTTTCTTTTACCCACCTGATAAACTTGCTGCGTTCCCGCCCCTACAACTAATTTAGGGTCACTTACTTTTTCACCGTCAATCTTGACTGCACCCTGCTTAATCATACGCATAGCATCAGAAGTACTCTTTGTTAAACCAGCATCTTTTAATATATTAGCTATAGCCAAGCCATCACCATGCCCTTCTAACAATACCTCCTCAATATCATCAGGTATCAAACCTCTCTTAAATCTAGCTTCAAAATTTTCCAATGCTTTTGCTGCAGCACTTGCATCATGAAACCTTTCTATGATCTCTTGAGCCAAAGTGACTTTATAGTTGCGCGGGTTAGCCCCCTCATTACATTCCTTATGCCACTGGCCAATTTCACTCATAGGTCTAAAACTTAGCAGTTCAAAGTAACGCCACATCAACTCATCAGATATTGACATTATTTTTCCAAACATATCATCTGCTGCATCCGCTATACCTATATAGTTATTTAAAGACTTGGACATTTTTTGCACTCCATCCAACCCTTCTAATATAGGCATCGTTAAAACTGCCTGTGGTTTTTGACCATAAACTTCTTGTAAATGTCGCCCTACCAATAAATTAAATTTTTGATCAGTCCCTCCTAATTCGACATCCGCTTTCATTGCAACAGAATCATAACCTTGTATTAATGGATATAAAAACTCATGGATCGCTATTGGCTGACCACCTTTATAACGCTTACTAAAATCATCACGTTCCAACATTCTTGCCACAGTGTGTTTAGCCGCTAGCTGGATCAAATCAGCTGACGATACCTTACTCATCCATGTTGAATTAAAAACTATTTTAGTTTTATCTGGGTCTAGTATTTTAAAAACCTGCTCTTGATAGGTCTTAGCATTTTCCAACACATCCTCTTTAGTTAATGCTTTCCTTGTGATATTTTTTCCTGTTGGATCACCAATCATTCCCGTGAAATCACCTATAAGAAACTGAACATCATGCCCCAGATCTTGAAACTGTTTTAATTTATTGATTAATACAGTATGACCAAGATGAAGGTCTGGCGCTGTCGGATCAAAGCCTGCTTTAATAATTAAAGGGCGATTTTCCTCTAACTTTTTCACCAACTCAGATTCAACTAAAATCTCTTCTGAACCACGTTTTAACTGCTCCAACACATTTTCTTGCAACGCTCTTCTCCAAAACTAAAAAATTATATTCGCACTATTATAAATACATTGACGCAATCCCCAGAAATAAATATGACATTTAAGCTATAATTATCTTAAATTTCTGCTATTTAAGCTTTTTCCAAGCCTTTAAACTCAATTTTTTTGAAATAGAACTGTGAAAAATAATATATACAAACCTTTCTTTCTAGGCATTACTGTCGCCATTATTGCTACAGCAAGCTGCTCTCTTATCTCGCCAGAAACAATTGAAGAAGGATCAAATACATCCCACCTTGCCATTCCAGCAATCCAATCTATAGCTAGTGAGATAGAAATAAACAGTCCGATAATTGAAACAACATCTACTCCTAAATTCAAATCTGTAGATCATAAAATAGCAAAAGGAGAAAGCCTTTCTACTATTTTTTCTAAGCTTAACCTGAGCAAAAAAGACTTGCACAGTATTATCCATACTAGCGAATTAGGAAAGCAATTCGCATCTATTCGTCCAGGAAAAAACCTTACCATCTTTACTAATAACGAAGGTGAACTTCAAAAACTCAGTTACAACAAAAATGACATAGATACACTTATTGCCTCTCGCAAGGATACTACTTTTAATGTCGAACTTATAAGTAAACCTGTAGAAACCAGAACTTTTAGCTCCCAAGCAACTATCAACTCATCCCTGTTTCTTGATGGAAAAAATGCCGGCCTTTCTGACAAGACTATTATGCAACTTGCTAATATTTTTGCCTGGGATATTGATTTTGCACTCAGCTTGCGTAAAGGCGATCAATTTACCGTTGTTTATGAAAAATTGTTCGTAGATGATAAAGAATACGATTCTGGCGACATTATTTCTGCCGAATTCACTAATCAAAACCAATCATTTACCGCTGTTAGGTTCAAGGATAAAAAAGGCAATACGAGCTACTATAGCCCTGAAGGAAAAAGTATGCGCAAAGCTTTTTTACGCACACCTATTGAATTTGCACGCATTAGCTCTCACTTTAACTTAAGAAGACGACATCCTGTCCTTAATAAAATCAGAGCTCATAAAGGTGTTGATTATGCAGCTAGAACAGGCACCCCAATCACCTCAACAGGCGATGGAAAAATAATTTTCCGTGGCAGAAAAGGCGGTTACGGACGTGTTGTTATTGTTCAACATGGGCAAAAATACAGTTCTCTCTATGCTCATATGTCTAACTATAAAAAAGGACAGCGTGTAGGCAAACATGTCAAACAAGGTGAAGTCATTGGATTTGTTGGTAAATCAGGTTTGGCTACAGGCGCCCACCTACACTATGAATTTAGAGTTAATGGCGTACATAGAAATCCTCTAACTGTAAAACTGCCTCACTCTAACCCTATAAATAAATCATTATTAGCTGAGTTTAAAGCGCAAACCCAGCCTTTAATTGCCCTGCTTAACAAAGCAAAAGCACACAGTCTACTTGCTCAAAACCTTTAAGCAGCATGTCAGAGTTGTATATAGGCTTAATGTCAGGAACTAGTCTTGATGGTATTGACGCAGGGTTAGTTCAATTTGATAGAGATCAAATCACTTTACTAAATTTTGAATACACTCCATTCTCCACAGCTATTAGAAATGATATTCAGGACATATCTCAAGCTGGTGCAGCCATTCATTTAGAAAAATATGGTGCCATTGATACTCAACTGGGCCTCTTATTTGCCCAAGCCTGTAATAGCTTACTTCAAAAATCCAACATTCCTGCGTCATCAGTAACGGCTATTGGCAGCCATGGACAAACTATTTATCACGCCCCAGAAAAGCCATCAGCGTTCTCCTTACAAATTGGCGACCCCAATATTATTGCGGAAGAAACTGAGATTACGACAATTGCAGATTTTCGTAGAAGGGATATTGCAGCGGGCGGCCAAGGTGCCCCTTTAGTTCCAGCATTCCATCAAGCCGTATTTGGTCAACTATTTGATTTATCGAAACAAAATATTACTATTGTAAACATTGGAGGCATTGCCAATATTACCTATTTATCTGCAAATAAAGCTATCGGCTTTGATACAGGTACGGGTAATACACTCATGGATTTCTGGATTCAAAAGAATTTAGATAAAACTTATGACAAAGATGGAGTATGGGCTAAAACGGGAAAGGTGAACCCTGAGTTAATTAAAGCCTTGAAGCAAGACCCTTATTTCAAACTAAACATCCCAAAAAGCACAGGTAAAGAATATTTTTCTTCTACTTGGTTAAACAATAAACTCAGCCAGTTCCCTGATTGTACTGCAAATGATATACAGGCTAGCCTATGTCAATTAACAGCTGATACAATTACTGATGCTATTAAACAGCACGCACCTTTAACTGATCACACTTTAATATGTGGTGGAGGAATGCATAACTGCCACTTAATAGATTTAATTAGCAGCAATATGAATCATCCTGTGTCATCTACTGCTGAATTTGGAATCAATCCCGATCATGTAGAAGCTATGGCATTTGCTTGGTTGGCCAGACAAACTATGAATAATTTATCTGGCAACCTAACTAAAGTAACAGGCGCTAAACATCCCGTTATTCTTGGTGGGATTTATCCAGGTCGAAATGGATTAAACTGAAAATGAAGACCCACAACCACAAGTAGTACTTGCATTTGGGTTTCTGATAACAAATTGAGCACCTGAAACATCTTCTTTATAATCAATTTCAGCGCCATTCAAGTATTGAACACTCATTGCATCAATTAAAACAGTGACACCACCATTTTCAACTTGAGTGTCATCATCATTCACTTCTTCATCAAAAGTAAATCCATATTGAAAACCTGAACAACCACCACCTGAAATATAAACTCTAAGTTTCAAGTTGTTGTTATCTTCTTCAGTAATTAAAGCAGCTACTTTTGCAGCCGCACTGTCTGTAAAAATAATTGGTTCAGCCATTATTTTTTGATTCCAAGCGATAAATAAAAATTAATTATGTCAATACCTAGCGTTTTAGTCAAGAATTACGGATATAGCGCTACCGTTTCCAAACCCAATTTTTCATCTAAGCCAGTCATAATATTCATATTTTGCACGGCTTGCCCTGCCGCACCTTTTACTAGATTATCAATCACAGATAATATAACTAAAGTATCGCTGCCCTGTGGCTGATGAATAGCAATCTGACAATTGTTACTGCCTCTTACATTACGTGTATCAGGATGTTGCCCTTGCAGTAATACATCAACAAAAAATTCATTTTTGTATTTTTGTTCATATAAGCTTTGTACCTGACTAATATCACCCGTAATTTTTCCATACATCGTGGCATGAATACCCCGAATCATAGGTGTCAAATGAGGCACAAAAGTTAGGCTTACCGATTTTTTTGCTGCAATTTCCAAGCCTTGCGTTATTTCTGGTAAATGGCGGTGTCCATTTACTGCATAAGCTTTAAAGCTTTCCCCTGCCTCACTCATTAATGCAGACACTTGCGCTTTACGTCCCGCACCACTAACACCTGACTTAACATCAGCTATTAAATAAGATACATCAATTAAATCATTTTCAATTAAGGGTAAAAAACCTAATTGAACAGCTGTTGGGTAGCAACCTGGACATGCTAATAAAGAGGTGTTTTTAATCGCTTCTCGATTAACTTCAGGTAAGCCATAAACAGCTTCCTGAATTAAATCGGGACAGGCATGATCCATTCCATACCATTTTGACCATTCTTTATCATCCTTAATTCGGAAATCAGCAGATAAATCTATCACCTTAACGTTACGCGCCAATAATTGTTCTGCCATCAGCATGGCCGTACCATTAGGCGTTGCAAAAAAGACCACATCACATTCAGCTAAAGTATTAACATCAGGTTCAGTAAACAATACATCACACAAGCCTCTTAAACTTGGGTAGGCAGTATCTACACGTTGCCCCGCATCAGACCGAGAAGTTACTACACTTACATCTACTTCAGGATGCAAAACCAGAATACGCAACAACTCCACCCCTGTATACCCTGTTCCTCCCACTATTCCTGCACGAATCATCTTATTTTCAACCTATTTAATACTGATAAACTTTGCATATAATACCTGTTATGACATTTCTCTCTTATATTTTTTACAGGTATTCATATGTTAGCAATTGAAATTAACAACCACTACCTTCAAAGCACTGATAGAGCAATACCTCAAATATCTAAAAATGAAGTATTAATTAAGGTTGCAGCGGCAGGTATCAATAGACCAGACATTATGCAAAGGCAAGGGCTATATCCTCCTCCCAAAGATGCTTCTGATATTCCTGGCCTTGAAATATCTGGCACTATTATCAAAATAGGTAGCAAAGTAACTCTCTTAAAAGAAGGCGACAAAGTATGTGCGCTTGTGACAGGTGGCGGTTATGCTGAATATTGCACAGCCAGTGCAGATTTATGCCTTCCTATTCCCTCTAACTATGACTTTATTCAAGCTGCTGCTTTACCAGAAACCTTCTTTACTGTCTGGAGCAATCTTTTTGATAGAGCCAAGCTAACCAAAGGTGAAACATTGTTGATTCATGGTGGTAGCAGTGGAATTGGAACAACAGCAATACAATTAGCCAAAGCTTTTTCTGCCAATGTCATTATTACCGCTGGAACTGATGAAAAATGTGACTTTTGTACTAAACTTGGAGCTGATACTGCAATAAATTACAAGACCCACGATTTTGCTAGTGAAATAAAAGACCTTACCCAAGGTCAAGGCGTTGATGTAATTTTGGATATGATTGGAGGCGACTACTTCCCTCGCAATTTAAAATGTATGAATTTTGATGGTCGCCTAGTTCAAATTGCTATTCAAAACGGGCCAAAATCAGAAGTTAACCTTCTGCCCATTATGTTAAAACGCTTAACGATTACAGGCTCAACTTTAAGAACTCGTAGCAATACCTTTAAAAATGAAATAGCCAAACAACTTTTAACTAAGGTATGGCCATTATTAGAATCAGGTAAAATAGAACCTATTATATCAACAACATTTGCCCTTAAAGATGCTGATAAAGCCCATCATTTGATGGAAAGTAGCCAACATATTGGAAAAATCATTTTAACTGTTTAAATTATGACTTACACAACGCTTCTTTCATCAGATACATTAGCCCAACATATTAATGATTCTAATTTAATCATTATTGACTGTCGATTTTCATTAGCTGACTCTGAAGCTGGTGCCAAAGCTTATCGTATGGGGCATATTAAAAATGCACGCTATGCACATCTTGATAATGATTTATCATCTACAATATCAAATTCAACAGGTCGTCACCCTCTACCCAATTTTAGCTCTTTAGTTAAAAAACTAGGACAGTGGGGGGTTACAAATAATAGCCAAGTTATTGTCTATGATGATGCAAACGGTACGTTTGCTAGTCGACTTTGGTGGTTATTACGTTGTTTAGGCCATGAAGCTGTTGCCGTTCTTGATGGTGGAATTACACATTGGCAACATTCATTAACTACAACCTTGCCTCCGATTACAACAAAAATATTTAGGCCTTATCTTGACCCATCAAACTGGCTATCAGCGATAGATATTAGCAATAAACTTGCAACTCACTCTATACAATTAATTGATGCCAGAACACCTGAACGCTTTATAGGTGAGCAAGACCCCATTGACCCCATTGCAGGTCATATTCCTTATGCAATCAATCGGGCATTTCAATTAAACCTAACCGAAAATGGCTTATTTATTCAACGAGATAAATTACGCAATCAATTTATATCTCTTCTTGGTCCATATACGCCAAAACAGACAGTCCATATGTGTGGCTCTGGAGTAACAGCCTGTCATAATTTATTAGCGATGGAATGTGCTGGGTTATCAGGTTCAAAACTTTATGCGGGATCTTGGAGTGAATGGATTACTAATCAAAATCGTCCAGTGGCTACACATTGACAATAAGCTGGAAAAATATATTTTTTAAGCTGACTAAATACCAGCTCATCACCAAAATTAATAAAAGGATTAAATATCATGGCTGAACATGACAACAAACATAAAACCTTACAAAAAGCCTTAGAGATAAATCTAGACAATTGTAAATATGGCACCATCGTCGAAATAGGTGCAGGACAGGAAGTTGCGCGGAATTTTTTCCGCGCTGGCGGAGCTGCTGGCACAGTTGCAAAGACCATGTCTGCTTACGATATGCAAGTCAGTGACGATGTTTATGGCGCCGAAGAATCTGGTCGCTATGTTAGCCAGAGTCGCTTAATGAAAATGCTGAATAAAGAATTTACGGGTATTACCGAACTATTAACGCCTATTCGCGCCAAAAATACCACATTCTTTTCCTACGCAGCCACAGTCACCGCAAAAAGCTATTTACAAAAAAACGAATGTCACGGCTGGATCGGTATCCGTCTACAGTTATATAGAGAAGCAGCTCCCAGCGATATTATTTTACATGTTCGCATGTTAGACAACGATGGAAGTGCACAACAAGAAGCCTTAGGTGTTATTGGTGTTAATTTAATCCATGCGGCATACAATCATTTTACACAGCCGAAAAAAATCATTGAATCCTTACTTGATGATCTGGAACCTGGCCGTCTTGAAGTCGACATGATTAATTTTTCAGGCCCTTATTTTGAGGAAACTGAAAATAGGCTAATGAACTTACATTTAGTTCATAGTAATTTAACCCATGCTGTTATGTTCAACCCTAAAGGTGAAGTTCAGATACCTGCTGAATTGCTGTACAAAAAAAATATTCTTATCACTAGAGGATCATTTACACCTCTCACGAAAGTTCATATGGATATGACTCGCTGCGGACAACAGCACTTTAATGAAATTGAATCGATAGAAGCAGACAAAACCCTTGTTGTAGCAGAACTAACCATGGCAAGTTTAACAGTGGGGGACAGAATTGATGAAGTCGACTTCCTTTCCCGTGTTGATATGCTCAATACACAAGGCTATAACGTCATGGTGTCTAATTTCCTACGTTATTTTCGATTACGTGAATATTTTAGACTTTATACAAAACAACAAATAGGAATGATTTTAGGCATATCTAATTTGGATTTAATTTTTCAGGAAGAATATTATGAAGGGCTTGAAGGCGGTATACTGGAAGCCTTTGCTAAATTATTCCCAGATAATACCCGCTTATACATCTACCCTTATAAGGCATCAGAGCAAGCAGAACTGGTGACTGTTAATAACTTTAAACCTTCAAAAAACTTACGACACCTCTATACTCATCTCCTCGAAAATGGATATCTTATTGGCCTGGAAAATGTTGATGAAAGTGTCCTTGGCATTAGCCCTATTAAAGTACTTAAAGCAATAAAAAAAGGAAAAGGAAACTGGGAAAAAGATGTCCCTGAAGCGATTGTCAAAATGATTACTGAGAAAAAACTATTGGGCTTTGGCAGAGGCTAATAAACTCTCAAAAAACCTAATTATAAGGAGTAGTCCACCCTATTCCTTAGCATTAACTCCACCTAAAATCCTTTTTCGGTATAATTGAGTTTTTTATGCTCAACGATTATAAAAACATGAAACAAAAAATTTTAAGCTTAACTCTTTTATCTCTTTTCTTAATTCCTTTTTCTAGCGCACAAGCTGAAAAATGTACTTTAAGTTATACCATGACAGGCTGGGCCGCTTTTTTTAAAAGTTACAAAGGTGAAGGCACTGTAAGTTGTCCTAGTGGCCTAAGTGCAAAAGTAAACATTAGCTACACAGGAGGAGGCATTACTTTTGGATCGTATGAAATCACAGAAGGTAAGGGGACACTTTTCAATATAAAATCAGCTGATGACATATACAGCAGTGCTTTTGCTATAGATGGTGATGCAGGTTTTGGCAAGGCTATCGAAGGCCGCTGGACAGCAAGAGGCTCTCGTAGCCTGGTTGTGTCAGGAAAAGGAAGAGGCTATAACGTTGGCTGGTCAATGGGTAATTTCAAAATATCCAAACCATAAAGTTTAAATACTGCTTATCATGTGCCACTAATATTTAACATTAAATATTAGTGGCACTTTAAACCTAGTCCGCGCAGCTCAAACTCAAATTATACTTGTTTAAAAAAATCCTTCGGCGCGCCACAAATTGGACAAGACCAGCTATCAGGCAAATCCTCCCACCGCGTACCAGGTGCGTATCCTCTATCAGGCTCACCCTTTTCTTCATCGTAAATATACTCACATTCCATACAGCGGTATTTTTTAAAATCGGACATAACTCCCCCTTAGTGTTACGGTTAATTTAATTGTACTTACTAATAGCACTTCAAGATCATCCGATCTTTAGCATTCAACTATCTATTCACTTTTTTTCTCAACAAAATACCCGATAAGTAGTCTCCTCTAAAGTAAGAGTATACATAGTAAGAAACTAAACAACCACCAGCTAAAGCTGGTGGTTTCGTATAAAGGACTAAAATCCGGATACGGGTCACAAGGGCCCACTCATGACTCAGTATTGAAAGGTGCCAGCTCTATTTCCCCTAGACAAAGATATCGACAACAAATGTATAAAGTCACTTATCCCAATTTATGGGAAAAAATAGGGAATACAAATCAAAAATTCAGATAATCTAAAGCTAAGCCTATAAAAATAGCCAAGCCAAAATAATTGCTATTTAAAAAGGCTTTAAAGCACAAAACTTTATTTCGATTAAATATCAGTTTTTGCTGATAAATAGATAAAGCTACTGCCACTGCAACACCTGTGTAATAAAAAACACCTAGCTGTTGCATTTGTCCAATCCACACCAGCAAAGCAATAATAATAAGCTGTAATACAGCCATGATCTCACGATCTCTATTACCAAATAAAATAGCCGTTGATTTAACCCCTATTTTTAAATCGTCATCTTTATCGACCATGGCATACATGGTGTCATAAACCAATGCCCATAACATCACAGCAAGATACATCACCCATGCAACCAATGGAATATCATTTATTTGTGCACTAAATGACATGGGAACAGCAAAACCAAAAGCAATACCTAAATAGGCTTGCGGTAATTGCGTATATCGCTTCATAAAAGGATAGCTAGCCGCTAAGAATGCAGCGACAAATGACAACATAATCGTCATAAAGTTAAGCTGAAGAACCAACATAAAAGCCGTTAGACATAAAACAACAAACAGAATTAAAGCTTCTTTAGGACTCACTTTACCTGCAGCAATAGGTCTTTGTTTAGTTCTTTCTACATGAGGATCAAAATCTCTGTCTGCATAATCATTAATGACACAACCCGCTGCTCGCATTAAGACCACGCCAGAACATATAATAAATAATACAAATAAATCTGGCTTACCATTGCTGGCCACCCACAAAGCCCATAATGCTGGCCATAATAAAATCAGAATACCAATAGGCTTATCAAAACGCGCTAACAGCCAATATTGTTGTAACCTATCTTTAATCAAAGCACTATTCACTGTCATTACTTCTGATGGATTTAATAATTGATGTGGTTGAATGGCCTTCAAAAAGAGATAACATTTTGACTTCGCCACCATTGGCTAAAACACTTTCATGCCCTGCAATAGAGGTAACATCAGTATAATCACCCCCTTTTGCTAAAATATCAGGAAGTAAATAATCAATTTCATCTTTTGGTGTATCACCTTCAAAAGGTAAAACCCAGTCAACACATTCCAATGCGGCTAACATTTCCATTCTGTATTGCAGATCATTCAAGGGACGTTCAGGGCCTTTAAGGCGCTTAACTGAAGCGTCACTATTGACTAAAATAATTAATCTATCGCCCAAGGCTTTTGCTTGTTGCATATAACGAACATGCCCAGGGTGTAAAATATCAAAACAACCATTAGTCAGTACAATTTTTTCACCTTCAGCTTTTGCTGCTTGCATCGCCTGCTTTATAACTTCTAATGCTCCAACACCTCGATGGTGCGCCCGTTGTCCTTGCAATGCATAAGATAACTCTTCAGTATTTACCGTAGCAGTCCCTATTTTACCGACGACAATACCAGCTCCCATATTAGCCAATATGGTTGATTCCGCCAGTGATTTTTTGGCAGCCAAACTAGCTGCCAAAACTGAAATAACCGTATCACCTGCACCTGTTACATCAAATACTTCTCTAGCGTGTGTTGGTAGATGCAAAGGAGATTCATCTTTAGTTAATAAAGTCATCCCCTGTTCACCTTGCGTGACTAATAAAGCAGTAAAATCCATTTCATCCAATAAATTCATACCTTTTTCAACTAATTGCTGCTGATCTTTACATTGCCCAACAACCGCTTCAAACTCAGTTAAATTAGGTGTGATTAATGTTGCCTGTTTATATTTAGTAAAATCACTGCCTTTGGGATCTATTAACACAGGTTTTTTTAATTTCTTTGCCAGACTAATAAAAGGCTCAATGGGGTTTAATGTACCTTTACCATAATCAGATAAAATGATCGCATCTGCTTGCATCATTTCAGCATGATACTGATGTAGCAACTGCTCATTATTAACGGCATGAAAACCATCTTCAAAATCTAATCGAATTAATTGCTGATGCCGACTCATTACCCTTAATTTAGTAATGGTTGGGTAATCATTTAAAGCATCAAATAAACACAAGACACCTGCATCCTGTAATAACAACTTTAATGTTTCTGCTGGTTCATCCTGACCAACAAAGCCCATGACAGAAACCTTTCCACCTAATGCTGCAATATTTAAAGCTACATTACCTGCCCCGCCTGCACGCTGTTCATCATCTTTAACATGCACAACGGGAACAGGTGCTTCTGGAGATATTCTGGAAGTTGAGCCATGCCAGTATCTATCCAGCATTAAGTCACCAATAACTAAAACACGGCCTGTAGAATAATTAGGTAATTGCATAGGTTTAAACGCAGTTTATAAAACAAAATGATATTATACCCTTTTCTATCCTTTCCAAAGAGCGTAACCATGAGCGTAAAGATTTATCACAACCCTCGTTGCAGCAAATCCAGACAAACTTTACAGTTACTGCAAGAAAAAAACGTTGATATAGAAATTATAGAATATTTAAAAACACCACCTACTGCTGCTGAGTTAGGCGATATTTTAAACAAATTAAATATGGAACCTCGTGCTTTAATGCGTAAGAATGAAGCTGAATATAAAACGACAGGGATGGATAATACTGGTTTAAGTCTGGATGAGTTAATTGCAGGGATGGTTGCCAGCCCAAAATTAATTGAGCGCCCTATCGTTTTAGCTAATGATAAAGCGGCGATTGGCCGTCCTCCTGAAAGTGTTTTAGATATTCTTTAAGCTTTTAATTATGACTAAAATTCTAATTCTTTATTACAGTCGTAATGGCACCACAGAGAAAATGGCAAATCAAATTGCCAGAGGTGTTGAGTCTATAGAAGGTGTTGATGCGGTATTAAGAACAGTACCTGAAATTTCGACTGTTTGTGAACAATCTGAAGCATTAATTCCCAAAACAGGTGCTCCTTATGCAAGTCTTGAAGATTTAAAATCTTGCGATGGATTGGCCTTAGGCAGTCCCACACATTTTGGTAATATGGCTGGTGCCCTTAAGCACTTTATTGATAACACCACTGAAATTTGGTTTCCAGGTACTTTATCAGGTAAGCCTGCAGGGGTGTTTACCTCAACTGGCAGTATGCATAGTGGACATGAAAGCACTCTGTTATCCATGATGTTACCGCTAATGCATCACGGCATGTTAATTATGAGCATACCCAGTAATGAAATTGCATTAAAAGAAACCTCTACTGGCGGCACGCCCTATGGTCCTAGCCACCTTGCATCATCAGGCTATGAATTAAGTGCTGATGAAAAAACCATATGCCGAGCACTGGGTAGTCGCTTAGCACAAACGGCTAATGCCCTTAAACATATCTGATGAAAAGAATTTATTACTACTATCTAGCATTAACAGGTTTTTTTGGTTTATTTACATTACTTATGTTGTGGAATACCATATTAGTTCCCTCAACTCATCTACCAATCTCTCTGGTAATTTTTGCTGTTATTACACCTTTATTAATACCTTTTAGAGGACTATTAAATGCCAATCTAAAAAGCTGTACATGGATGAGCTATATCAGCCTATTTTATTTTACTCATGGCGTTGCAGAAGCTTTTAACTCACCTGATGAAATTAATTACGCGCTATTAGAAGTGTTATTCAGCCTACTTCTTTGTGGCGGCTGTGCGTTTTATGTTTATAAAGCAGAAAAAACAAAATAATCTCGTGCCTAAACAACTGCCCTTAGAGTTTGAATTTCAGTCTAACCAAAGTTTTAATACTTTTTATCCAGGCAATAATGTAGAAGTGATCAACCACTTACAGCATTTTTTTAGCCACGATGAACAACAAATTTTCTTATGGGGTGAAATAGGAACGGGTAAAACTCATTTACTACAAGCCGTTTGCCAAGAAAGCATTCAACAAAATAAAACCTGTTTTTACTTTTCCTTTGATGGCAAGCAATTGCCAGACATTGAAATATTAACGGGGCTAGAAAGTTTCGACATTGTCTGTTTTGACAATATTGATAAAATCGCTGAAAACTCAAACTGGGAACATGCTTTTTTTAATTTTTTTAATTTGCATAGAGATAATAATAAACAACTTATTTTATCCGCCAATTGCCCACCAAAATATCTAACCATTCAACTCGCAGACCTTAAAACCCGGATGAACTGGGGGCTAACCTTAAAAATAAACCCTTTATCAGATGAACAGCAACTTGAAGCCCTGATATACAAAGCCAATGACCTAGGTTTTGAAATACCAGTCAATGTTGGTAAGTTTTTAATGTCGCACTATGCCAGAGATTTACCCTCAGTTTGGGTACTACTTGATAAGATAAACCACGCAACCTTGGCGGCTAAACGTAAACTTACCATCCCTTTTTTAAAACAAATTATGGACGAACAAGGTCAAAATGAAGCCCGCTAAAATACTTATTATTGGTGCAGGGGCTATTGGTAGTTTTTATGGGGCTATATTAAGTAAAGCGGGTGCAGACGTATCTGTTGTCTGCCGCTCAGACTATCAAACTGTTAAACAACAAGGTTACAGCATTAAAAGTGATGAGCTAGGCAACTGGTCATTTATACCGAGCCAAGTTATAAAAAATACAGAAGACTACCAAGGTGATGCTGACTATATTATCCTTTGTACAAAAGTAACCTTAGATAGCGATAGGATAAAGCTGATTCAAGCGGCCGTCCGTCCAAACACTTGTATAGTTTTCATTCAAAATGGAGTGGAAATAGAACAAGAATTGATTGATGCCTTTCCCAATAATGAAATTATTAGTGGCTTAGCTTTTATCTGCTGTAACCGCACAGGGCCAGCTGCTACCCATCATTTAGCTTATGGAAAATTAACATTAGGCTCAATTAATCAAATCAATACATCATTAAAAAGAGCTAAGTACCTATCAGACTTAATTAGCAGTACAGGTATTGAAACATTAGTAACAGATGAAATCATCTCTGGTCGCTGGTTAAAATGTCTTTGGAATGCCGCCTTTAATCCTTTATCTGTATTATCAGACGGTCTTTCAACCGAACAAATACTTTGTACGCAAGAACCTCTTATTAGAGTTATTATGCAAGAAGTGATGAATATCGCTCAAGCTTGTGGATATTGTTTAGATGATTCATCTATTGATACCAATATAAGGAATACTTATGCTATGCCGCCTTATAAAACGAGTATGTTGCTGGATTATGAAAATAATAAACCTATGGAAACAGAGGTCATCCTTGGCAACACAATAAGAGCGGCAAAAAGAGAGCATATAAAGTGCCCAACTTTAGATAGTCTGTACGCTTTAATGAAACTAAAAGAATTAAAACAACAAGGCTAAGCTAATTATTTCGCAGTATAAATCAACTTTTTTATAGTTTTGGTATAGAATAGGAGGATTTTCGAAGTATAAAATATATTTTTAACTTTGATGACTAAAAAGAAGCGCTTTATTTATCGCCTTAAGCTAGTTAGACCAATCATTGGAACGACTCGCCCAAGAAGTATAAATGCCTTTAAATGTAAAACATCATTATTTATATCCAAAGGTTTACAATTTTTTTATTTCAATTTTTAGAGTACAAACATGACAGATCTAGCTCTCTACAGAAACATCGGCATATTCGCCCATGTTGATGCTGGTAAAACAACAACAACGGAACGGATTTTAAAACTTACAGGTAAAATCCATAAATTAGGCGAAGTACATGATGGCGCGGCTACAACCGACTTCATGGAACAAGAGCAAGAACGTGGTATTACCATTCAGTCTGCTGCAACATCTTGTTTCTGGGACAACCATCGTTTCAACATTATTGACACACCGGGACACGTTGACTTCACAATCGAAGTATACCGTTCTCTAAAAGTATTAGATGGTGGTGTAGGTGTATTCTGCGGATCAGGTGGTGTTGAGCCTCAATCTGAAACTAACTGGCGTTATGCGAACGACTCAGAAGTAGCTCGTATCATCCTAGTAAACAAACTAGACCGCCTAGGTGCTGATTTTTACCGTGTTGTTAAACAAGTAGAAGATGTATTAGGTGCAAACCCTCTTGTCATGGTTTTACCAATCGGTGAAGAAGACGACTTTGTCGGTGTTGTTGATTTATTAACACGTAAAGCATGGGTATGGGACAACTCTGGCGACCCAACTAACTATGAAATTCAGGACGTTCCTGCTGACATGGTTGACACTGTTGAAGAATGGCGTGAAAAACTAATTGAAACAGCTGTTGAACAAAATGACGATGCAATGGAAAAATATCTGGACGGTGTAGAGCCAGATATGGAAACAATCAAAGCCTGTATTCGTAAAGGAACAATCAATCTTGATTTCTTCCCAACATACTGTGGCTCAGCTTTCAAAAACAAAGGTATCCAATTAGTATTAAATGCTGTTGTTGACTACCTACCATCACCAACTGAAGTTAAACCACAACCAGAAGTTGATGACGAAGGTGAAGAAACAGGTGAACTTGCTATAGTTGATGTAGACCGCCCTTTCCGCGCATTAGCATTCAAGATTATGGACGACCGTTACGGCGCCCTTACCTTTATCCGAATTTACTCAGGTAAATTAAACAAAGGTGACTCAATCATGAATAGCTATACGGGAAAAACTGAACGTGTTGGCCGCATGGTTGAAATGCATGCAGACGAACGTATCGAACTAGATAGCGCACAAGCTGGTGACATTATTGCTGTTGTAGGCATGAAAAATGTTCAAACAGGGCACACATTATGTGACCCTAAATCTCCAGCAACTCTAGAGCCAATGGTTTTCCCTGATCCTGTCATCTCAATTGCAGTTTCACCTAAAGACAAAGCTGGTTCTGAAAAAATGGGTATCGCTATCGGTAAAATGATTGCAGAAGATCCATCTTTCCGTGTTGAAACTGATGAAGATTCAGGCGAAACCATCCTAAGAGGAATGGGGGAGCTACATTTAGATATTAAAGTTGATATCCTAAAACGTACACATGGTATTGATGTTGAAGTAGGCAAACCTCAAGTTGCTTATCGCGAAACTATCACCAAAAGTGTTGAAGACAGCTACACCCACAAAAAGCAATCAGGTGGCTCTGGTCAATACGGTAAAATTGATTACATTATCGAACCAGGCGAACCTGGTTCAGGTTTTGTTTTTGAATCTAAAGTAACTGGCGGTAACGTACCAAGAGAATTTTGGCCTGCCGTAGAAAAGGGCTTTAAAAATAGTGTTGACATTGGCGTCCTAGCTGGCTTTCCATGTTTAGACTTTAAAGTTATCCTACTAGACGGTGGATTCCACGCGGTCGATTCATCTGCAGTAGCTTTTGAAATTGCAGCGAAAGCGGCATACCGCCAATCAATCCCTAAAGCTGGCCCTCAATTAATTGAGCCAATCATGCATGTTGACGTATTTACACCAGAAGATCACGTAGGTGATGTTATTGGTGATCTTAACCGTCGCCGTGGAATGATCAAATCTCAAGAAGCGGGTGTAACAGGTGTTCGTATTAAAGCTGATGTAGCTCTAAGCGAAATGTTTGGCTACATTGGTGACTTACGTACAATGACTTCAGGTCGTGGACAATTCTCTATGGAATTCTCACACTACTCAGCTTGTCCTAAAAACGTAGCTGAAGAAGTTATCAAAGAAGTTCAAGAGCGCAACAAAAAGAAATAACATGCATTAATTGTAAAGTTATTTAGCACTCTTACAAAAAACCCACTTGATTTATTAAGTGGGTTTTTTTATGAAAAAAATAAAACACCAGACATAAAAAAAGCCGCAACCCCAATAAAGGAGTGCGGCTTTTAAATTATTAACTTAACAAATTAAGCTGAATAATTAGCAGAAGCAAATTCCCAATTTACCAAAGCCCAAAAAGCTTCTAAATATTTAGGGCGTGCATTACGATAATCAATATAATAAGCATGTTCCCACACATCACAAGTTAAAAGAGGTGTTTGACCCTCAGTTAATGGTGTAGCAGCATTGCTTGTGCTAACTAGCTCAATACTTCCATCAGCATTTTTTACCAGCCAAGCCCAACCAGCACCAAAAGTAGTTACAGCACACTTTGTAAATTCAGCTTTAAATTCATCAAAAGATCCAAATTTAGCATTGATAGCATCAGCCAATGCACCAGCAGGAGCGCCGCCGCCATTTGGAGACAAGCTGTTCCAGTAGAAAGTGTGATTCCAAATCTGCGCAGCGTTGTTGAACATACCGCCTTCAGAACGCTCAACAATTGACTCTAAAGATGCATCTTCAAAAGAAGTACCAGCAATCAAGTTATTTAGATTAGTCACATATGTTTGATGATGCTTACCATAATGGAATTCAAGTGTTTCTTCTGAAATATGAGGTGCAAGCGCATCTTTAGCATAGGGTAAAGCAGGTAGTTCAATAGCCATGAATATCTCCATCAAGCGTTAATTAAGTATAAAAATAAAAACAAATAATTGATATAAAATAAATACCAAGTATTTATCTAAGTTTTTATACTTTATCATTGCCAATCAATTTAATAAAGAAAAATAAAACCTCAAACTAACATATAATCATCACCCCAACCACTAAGCGGAAAAACTATGGCAGAAGAAATTGAACACAAATTTTTAATACAAAATGAAGATTGGAAAGAAAATGTACATCTCTCGTCTGAATACAAACAGGGCTATTTAATTAGTGACAACAAACGTTCAGTACGCATTAGAACGTCCAATAACAAAGCATGGCTTAATATAAAGAGCGCAACAATAGGAACACACCGACAAGAGTTTGAATATGAAATACCCTTAGAGGAAGGCAAAGAAATACTAGAAACACTGTGCGAAATACCACTTATTGAAAAAATACGCCATCTTGTGACATATAAACAACATACATGGGAGATTGATGTGTTTTCCGGGGACAATACGGGACTGACCGTAGCAGAGATCGAACTTAGCAAAATTGGTGAATATTTTGAAAAACCAAACTGGATAGGTAAGGAAGTAACTGAAGATAGACGATATTATAATAACTCTTTGTGTAAAAACCCATTCAAAAACTGGAAACACCAAGTATAAAATTAGTTTGTAATATCAGGCGATTTCATATATATTGAACTGTATGAATAAAACAACCGTTGTTGCCTTTTTGATACTAGCAAGTAACAATCTATTTGCTAGTAATATTTTGCCTGAAATAAATGAAATAGAATCTAATTGGGCAAATATTTATTACTCCGAAAATACCACACAACAAAAAAAACACTACCCAGCTCTAATAGAAAAAACGAAAAAACTGTCCGAAAGCCACCCCGAGGCTATGGAAGCCGTTATATGGCATGCCATTCTTATTGCAACTAATGCAGCGTATGAATCACCATTCACAGCCCTGGAATCGATAAATACAGCAAAAAGATTACTAGAACGCAGCATTACAATTAAACCCGACGCACTTGAAGGAGCTGGCCTTGTTGTATTAGGAACCTTATATTACATGACACCAGGCTGGCCAATATCTTTTGGAAACCAGGATAAAGCAGAATCACTCTTCAGAAGAGCCTTACAGATAAACCCTGATAGCATCGACTCTAATTATTTTTATGCAGATTTCCTTCTTACACAGGACGACCTAAAAAATGCACAAATATATTTCAAACGCGCAGTTCAGTCACCAACTCGCCCCCACCAAAAATTTGCCGACACCCAGCTAAAAAAAGAAGCCTTACTCGCCCTAAAGAACACAGAATTTAGAAAACTAGAGACAGGGAAAAATAAATTTTTATCTTTATTTTCAAGCGCCAATTCACAGTAAAATAATTCAGCTTTTAACTGAAAAATCTACTTTTAAACGGACTCTTTCTGATATTATATCCCTACTTTTTTAGAAAATAGACTGGAAAGAACTATGACTTTTGTCGTCACAGAAAATTGTATCAAATGTAAATTCACTGATTGTGTTGATGTTTGCCCTGTAGATTGCTTTCACGAAGGACCTAATTTTTTAGTTATTGATCCTGAGGAATGCATTGACTGCACCTTATGCGAACCCGAATGCCCTGCTAACGCAATATTTGCAGAAGACGAACTTCCAGAAGGCCAAGAACAATATATAGCTATAAACGAAGAACTAGCTAAAACATGGCCAGTAATAACTGAAGTTAAAGAAGCTGCTGACAATGCCGAAGAGTGGAATGGTAAAGCAGGAAAAACAGAACTTTTAGAAAGATAAGAAAACACACACCCTACTAATAACATTTCTTATTAGTAGGCATGACCCCTTACAACACATAATTTACAAATTTTCTCATCTCAATAAACGCCAAATTAACATAAATAATGTTTTCACTATCCGCTTAACGACAATCAATAAAAACCATCAGACATAAAAAAACCGGCTTCAACCGGTTTTTTATGTCTGAAATATATTTAACTTTAATCTTCGTCAGTTAATTCTACTTCAGGTCTATCAACTAATTCAACATAAGCCATAGGAGCCTGATCACCAGTTCTAAAACCACACTTGATGATTCTCACATAACCACCAGGACGCTCTTTATAACGAGGACCTAATTCGTTGAATAGTTTAGTAACTACATCACGATCACGCAATTTAGAAAATGCCATTCTTCTTTTAGATACAGAATCTTCTTTAGATAAAGTAATTAAAGGTTCAGCAAATCCGCGTAGTTCTTTAGCTTTTGGCAGAGTTGTTCTAATCAACTCATGTTCAAATAAAGAAGTAGCCATATTGCTAAACATAGCTTTGCGGTGACTACTATTTCTATTTAACTGTCTACCAGTTTTACGATGTCTCATTTCATTTGACCTTTTAAATTAAATACCAGTTTGACCTTGATCAATCAAGTTCTCAGGAGGCCAGTTTTCAAGACGCATTCCCAATGACAAACCTTTTAATGCTAATATATCTTTAATCTCAGTAAGAGATTTTTTCCCTAGATTAGGTGTTTTTAACAACTCTACTTCTGTGCGTTGAATCAAATCACCAATATAGAAGATGTTCTCAGCTTTCAAACAATTTGCAGATCTGACTGTTAATTCCAAATCATCAACTGGACGCAATAGCACAGGATCAAACTCTGGCTCTACAGGAACAACTTCTTCTATAATTTTATCTTTAACTTTTTCAAAATCAACAAAAACAGATAATTGATCATGAAGAATTGTAGCTGCTAATTTGACTGTCTCTTCAGGATCCACAGTACCATCAGTTTCCAATTCAATAATTAATTTATCTAAATTGGTTCGCTGCTCAACACGAGTACTTTCAACAGTATACGCGACCTTAACAATTGGACTAAAAGCAGCATCAATATGAAGAACACCTACTGGTGAACTCGAATTCTGCTCCTTTCTAACACTTGCAGGAATATAGCCTCTATTTCGCTCCACTTTAAGCTTAATATTCAACTCACCTGACTCAGTTAAATTAGCTAATTCCAAATCAGGATTAACAATTTCAACATCATGAGGCAAAGTGATATCAGCAGCAGTAACAACTCCAGCACCAGATTTAGACAAAGTCAGCTCAACTTCATCTTTTGAATGTAGGATAATTGCAAGGTTTTTAATATTCAACAAGATATCAATTACATCTTCTTGAACGCCATCGACTGTAGTATATTCATGCTGAACACCCTCAATCTCAACCTCAGTAACAGCACATCCAGAAATAGAAGAGAGCATCACCCGTCTCAAAGCATTACCTAGAGAGTGACCAAATCCTCGTTCAAAAGGCTCAATGACAACTCTTGAATGATTTATATTATGACTGACAACTTCAACCAACTTTGGCTTAAGTAAACCAGCAAAAGAATTCTGCATAATTTATTTCTCAGTAAGAATTATTTCGAGTAAAGCTCAACAACCAACTGCTCATTCATATCAGCCCCCAACTCTTCTCTATCAGGGAAAGATTTAAATACACCAGTCATACCTTTTGAATTAACTTCAACCCATGATGGAAAACCATATTGTTCCGTTACAGATAGCGCATCAACAATACGTTGTTGTTTCTTAGACTTCTCTCTAATCTTAACTTCATCGCCAACATTAACTTGAAATGAAGCAATATTAGTAATCTGATCATTAACAACAATAGACTTATGCGAAACCAATTGACGAGCTTCTGCTCGCGTTGACGCATAACCCATTCTATAAACGACATTATCTAGTCTACATTCCAAAAGATTCAAAAGGTTAACACCTGTTGCACCTTTCTTAAGGTCAGCGGCTTTATAATAGTTTCTAAATTGTTTTTCTAAAACACCATAAATTCTTCTGATTCTTTGCTTTGCACGTAATTGTAATGCATAGTCTGAATTTCTAGTTCTCGCAGTTCCATGCTGTCCAGGTCTCTGCTCTAATTTACACTTACCTTCTAGAGACTTACCTCTACCTTTTAACAAAAGGTCGGTACCTTCTCTACGACTTAATTTACAAGTTGGGCCAAGATATCTTGCCATAACACACTACTCCAAAATTTTAAACGCGGCGTTTTTTAGGTGGACGACAACCATTATGAGGAATAGGTGTAACATCAACTATATTGCTAATCTTGAAACCTAAATTATTTAATGATCTAACTGCAGACTCACGACCAGGGCCAGGACCTTTGATCATTACATCTAAATTTTTCATTCCGTACTCAAGAGCCACGTTCCCAGCTCTTTCAGCTGCAACCTGAGCAGCAAAGGGTGTACTTTTACGAGACCCTCTAAAACCAGAACCACCCGCGGTTGCCCAAGATAGAGCGTTACCTTTACGGTCAGTTATGGTTACAATAGTATTATTAAAAGTAGCATGTACATGAGCTATACCATCTGCTATTTCTTTTTTTATACGCTTTTTAACACGTTTTTGTTGAGTTGCCATTTTTAAGCCTTGAATATCTTATTTTCTGATTGGTTTACGAGGACCTTTACGCGTACGAGCATTTGTTCTTGTACGTTGCCCTCTTAATGGCAAACCTCTCCGATGTCTTATTCCACGATAACACCCTAAATCCATCAAACGTTTAATGTTCATAGACACTTCACGTCGAAGATCACCCTCTACTGTCAACTCACCTACTGCTTGACGAATTGATTCGAGTTGTTCTTCTGATAGCTCTTTAATTTTAACTGCAGGTTCTATATTAACCTTTACGCATATTTCACTAGCAGTTTGACGACCAACACCATATATTGCTGTTAAAGCAATAACTGTGTGCTTATGGTCTGCTACATTGATTCCGGCAATACGTGCCATCTAGATACTCCTACTACGGTATTCTAAAGTTAAGCGCGCAATTATAGCATCACAGCTTTTTATGCGCAACAAAATTATCCTTGACGCTGTTTATGACGCCCGTCTTTACAAATGACGCGCAAAACGCCATTTCTTTTTACTACCTTGCAATTTCTACAAATTTTCTTTACAGATGCCCGTACTTTCACAGCACTTACCTCTTAATTAATTAAATTAGACTTATTTTTTTAGATTTGCTTTTTTCATCAATCCATCGTATTGCTGAGACATCATATGTGTTTGAAGTTGTGAAATAAAATCCATAACGACCACCACAATAATTAACAATGAAGTTCCACCAAAATAAAATGGTACATTCCAATATACGATCATAAACTCAGGCAACAAACAAACTAAAGTAATATAAAAAGCACCAACCAAAGTAAGGCGAGTCATTACTTTATCGATATAAGCAGTTGTCTGAACACCTGGCCGTATACCTGGTAAAAAAGCACCAGATGTTTTTAGGTTATCAGCAGTTTCCTTTGAGTTAAATACTAAAGCAGTATAAAAGAAACAAAAGAAGATAATAGCAGCTGCATAAAATAGAACGTAAACTGGCTGCCCTGGGGACAACATAGTAGATACGTCTTGCAACCAACCAAAACCCTCATTACTGCTAAACCAACCAGCAATAGTTGATGGAAAAAGAATAATACTAGAAGCAAAAATTGGAGGAATAACACCCGCCATATTTATTTTCAAAGGTAGAAAACTACTTTGACCAGCCATCATTTTACGACCCTGCTGCCTCTTAGGGTAATTAATAATGATTCTACGCTGACCTCTTTCTACAAACACAACCAATGCGGTAACAGCAATAGCAACAAGAAATAATAAAACGATAAAAGCACCGTTCATTTCACCTGTTCTCGCTAATTCCAACGTACCACCAATTGCTGAAGGCAACCCTGATACAATACCAGCAAAGATAATCAATGAAATACCATTTCCGATACCACGCTCAGTAACTTGCTCACCTAACCACATCAGAAATATTGTACCCGTCACCAAAGTAATTGCAGTTATGACTACAAAACTGGGACCAGGATTAATAACAACACCCAAACCACCAGCAGTCTGATTTTGTAAGGCCATTGAAATACCAATAGCCTGAAAGGTTGCAAGCACAACAGTACCATAACGAGTATACTGTGATATTTTTCTACGCCCTGACTCACCTTCTTTCTTAATCTGCTCCATATACGGTATAACAACCGTCATCAACTGCATAATAATAGACGCAGAGATATACGGCATAATTCCAAGAGCAAAAAGACTCAAACGCATTAAAGCGCCACCAGAAAACATATTAAACATATCAAGTATTGAGCCACTTTGCTGCTCAAACATGATAGCTAAGGCTTTGGGATCAATTCCAGGGACAGGAATATGAGCGCCAATACGATAGACTACTAAAGCACCAACTACAAACAATAGTCTTGACCTTAGCTCTGAAAAATCTCCCATCTTACTTGCCATTTCTGCTCTAGAAGTACTCACTTATGCCTCGACTTTGCCACCAGCGGCTTCAATTGATGATCTAGCTCCAGCAGTAACTTTCAAACCTTTAGTTGTTACTGATTTTGAAATCTCACCAGATTGAATAACTTTAACTGTCTTAGCAAACGCAGGAACTAAATTCGCATCAACCAATGCTTTTAGGTCGACCACATCAACATCCAGAGAACCAACTTCAAATAAAGTCACTTGCGAAGAATATTTTTTAACTCTTGATGTAAAACCAACCTTAGGAAGCCTACGTTGCAAAGGCATTTGACCGCCCTCAAAACCCACTTTAGGCAGCCCACCACTACGTGACTTTTGGCCTTTATGTCCACGTCCACATGTTTTCCCAAGAGTTGAACCTATACCACGACCAACTCTTTTACGAACTTTACGGGATCCATATGCAGACTGTATCGTATTTAAATACATTACAATTCCTCAACTTTCAGCATGTAAGATACCTTATTGATCATTCCACGATTTTCTGGAGTATCAATAACTTCAACGGTATGACGTATCTTTCTTAAACCTAAACCCTTTAAACAAGCTTGATGACTTTTAAGCCTACCAATCTTACTTTTGGTCATAGTTACACTTAACTTTTTATCAGCCATGATGACTACCCAGTGATTTGTTCAACTGTCAAACCGCGCTTAGCAGCAATTTGTTCAGCATTATTCATTTCAGACAACCCTTTTATGGTTGCTCTAACAACGTTAATTGGGTTATTTGTTCCGATGCATTTAGCAAGAACATTATGAACTCCAACAACTTCAAACACAGCACGCATCGCACCACCAGCAATTACACCCGTACCTTCAGAAGCAGGCTGCATATATACTTTAGCTGCGCCCGTCTCACCAGTAACCGTGTACTGCAATGTACCATCCTTTAACGGTACTTTACGCATGTTTTTTCTTGCTTGTTCAAGTGATTTCTGTATTGCTATGGGCACTTCTTTCGCTTTACTTACCCCATATCCAACCCGACCATTCCCATCACCAACAACTGTTAAAGCAGCAAACCCGAAAACTCGACCACCCTTAACAACCTTAGCAACACGTCGTACTGAAACTAATTTTTCTTGCAAGCCATCTGCACTTGCTTGACCCTGAGGTCCTGATGTAGCCATTATATTCTCCTAGAACTTCAAACCAGCTTCACGTGCCGCTTCAGCTAACGCCTTAACACGACCATGATATTTAAATCCAGACCGATCAAATGCAACGTCAGAAACGCCCGCTTCAATCGCTCTTTTAGCTACAAGAGCACCAACTAATGTTGCTGCCTCAGAATTGCCAGTACTTTTAGTATTAGCTTTAACATCTGAATCCAATGTAGAAGCACTAGCAATAGTTGCCGTTCCCTCTTCATTCATTACTTGTGCATATATATGCTGTGAAGTTCTATGTACAGTTAATTTATTAACACCTAACTGTTTTATCTTACAGCGCTGTCTTAATGCTCGCTTTAAACGAGCTGCTTTCTTATCCATTATCTCAACCTACTTCTTCTTGGCTTCTTTTCTAGCAACATACTCATCAGTATATCTAACACCCTTACCTTTATAAGGTTCAGGTGGTCTGAATGCTCTGATTTCTGAAGCTACCTGTCCGACTTTTTGTTTATCAGCACCTTTAACCAACAATTCGGTTTGGCTGGTTGCTTCAACAGAAACACCATCAGGAACTTGATATTCAACAGGATTAGAAAAACCTAAAGCAAGCGTAAGAGCATTACCTTTAACAGATGCTCTGTAACCAACTCCGATTAAAGTAAGTTTTTTCTCAAAACCTTGAGAAACACCTACTATCATATTGTTGATAGATGCTCTTGCTGTACCAGCTTGCGCATTAGCTTTTTTGACAACACTATCCCATTTAACCTGGACTATATTACCATCAACTTCAACACTTACATCATCATGAATTTTGTACGATAACTGACCACCTTTACCTTTGATAGTCATATCGCCTCCGTCTATTTTAACATCCACACCACTTGGAATGGTGACAGGTGCATTTGCAACTCTTGACATAAACTAACCTACTACTTAGCAAACGGTGCAAATAACTTCGCCGCCATGCCCAATAGCACGAGCCGCACGATCTGTCATTACACCATTTGAAGTTGAAACTATTGCGATACCTAGACCAGCTAGTACTTTCGGCAACTCATCTTTAGACTTATATATTCTAAGACCAGGTCTACTGATTCTTTTTACTTTCTCAATAACCGGTTGACCTTTAAAATATTTTAAGTCGATAGTCATTTCTGTATGACTACCAGTTATTTCAACCTTATAGTCAGTTATATAACCTTCTTCTTTCAATACATTAACAATTGCCACTTTTAATTTTGATGAAGGCAATTTAACATTTTTCTTTCCTGCAGACTGACCATTTCGTACCCTGGTCAACATATCTGCAATTGGATCACTCATACTCATATTATATCTCCAAAAACCTCTTAACCTGTTACCAGCTTGCTTTAGACAAACCAGGAACATCACCACGCATAGTAGCTTCTCTTAGCATATTCCGGCTAAGTCCGAATTTACGGTACACACCATGCGGACGCCCAGTAAGCTGACAACGATTACGCCCTCTGCTTGGACTGGAATCTCTAGGAAGTTTTTGCAGCTTAATACTAGCCACTTCTTTATCTTCAAATGAAGCTTCAGGATCATTAATTATTGCTTTTAATGATCTTCTTTTAGCTTCAAATTTACCGACTAATTTAGTACGTTTATCTTCACGTGCAATCATCGATTTTTTAGCCATTTTTACGCCCTTTAGTTCTTAAATGGAAAATTGAAAAGCTTCATTAAAGCAAGCCCTTCATCATTTGTTCCCGCTGTGGTTGTGATAGAAATATCCATACCACGTAATGTGTCAATTTTGTCATAATCAATCTCAGGAAAGATTATTTGTTCTGTCACACCCATTGAATAATTTCCACGACCATCAAAGCTTTTAGGACTCATTCCACGAAAATCACGAATTCGCGGAATTGCAATACTAATCAATCTGTCTAAAAATTCGTACATTTTATCACTACGAAGAGTAACTTTACACCCGATAGGCATATCATCACGAATTTTAAAACCAGCAATTGATTTTCTTGACAATGTTACAACTGGTTTCTGTCCAGAGATTTTCTCCATATCAGAAAGCGCAGCTTGTAATACTTTTTTATCTGCTACAGCTTCACCAACACCCATATTAAGTGTTATTTTTGTTAATTTGGGAACTTGCATTATTGACTTGTAACCAAATTGCTTCTGTAAAGCAGGGATAATATTTTCTTTATATTCTGTTTCTAGTCTAGCCATGATTTTATACCTTATGCATCAACTACTTCGTTAGTAGATTTAAAATATCTGACTTTTTTTCCATCTTCTAGAAACCTGAAGCCAACTCTATCAGCCTTTTTTGTTTCAGGGTTATACAAAGCAACATTAGAAATGTTGATTGGCATATCCTTGTCTACAATTCCACCTTGAACACCCGCATTCGGATTTCCTTTCATGTGTTTTTTTGCACGATTGATCCCTTCAACCAAAACTTTACTGTCACTTATGACTGATAAAATTTTACCTTGCTTTCCCTTATCTTTTCCAATAAGGACGATGACTTCATCACCTTTTTTTAATTTTTGCATTTGGAACCTACCTTATAATACTTCAGGAGCAAGCGAGATTATTTTCATATATTTCTCACCTCTCAATTCACGCGTTACAGGCCCAAAGATACGAGTTCCCACTGGCTGTAAATTGGCATTTAAAATAACAGCAGCATTCCCATCAAAACGAATAACTGAACCATCAGGTCTGCGAACACCTTTACGAGTTCTTACAACCAATGCATTATAAACCTCGCCTTTCTTGACTTTTCCGCGAGGAATTACATCTCTAATACTTACTTTAATGACATCACCTATACCAGCATACCGCCTATGTGAGCCGCCCAATACTTTGATACACATGACCTTTTTTGCACCGCTATTATCAGCAATATCAAGGTTAGTTTGCATCTGAATCATTGTTAAATCCCAATTATATCAATTAATCTTGTAAAACCTAATCAGTTTAAAGCTCCTAAAGAACTGAAACCAACTTATATGTCTTATTCTTTGAAAAAGGACGACAAGAGGTTATTAAAACCATATCACCTTCTTTTGCAGCATTCAGCTCGTCATGAGCTAAAAACTTTGTAGATCTCTTTACGTATTTCCCATAAACAGGAAATTTAACAAGACGCTCTACCAATACAGTTATGGTTTTATCCATTTTATCACTGACCACACGACCTGACACCGTACGGATTTTATCTTCATTTTCACTCATGCTTATGCACTCGCCATTTCATTTATTATCGTATGAATTTGGGCGATATCACGTCTCACCTTCTTCACTTGATCAGGCCTAGCCAATTGACCAGTACCTTTTTGCATTCTTAAATTAAATTGCTCTTTGCCTTTTTCAAGCAACAAGGCATTCAATTCTTCTTTTGTTTTTTGACGTAATTCACTTGCTATCATTACATTATAGTCCGTGCTACAAAGGTTGTTTTAATAGGTAACTTAGCTGAAGCCAAAGTAAAAGCCTCACGAGCCAATTCTTCAGGAACGCCCTGAATCTCATATAACATAGTTCCTGGCTTAACATTTGCTACCCAGAATTCTACACTACCCTTACCCTTACCCATCCGTACTTCCAAAGGCTTTTTCGTAATAGGAATATCAGGAAAAATTCTTATCCACATTTTCCCCTGTCTTTTAACATGACGCGAAATCGTTCTACGAGCAGCTTCAATTTGACGGGCGGTAATTCTACCACGGTTTATTGCTTTAAGTCCATACTCACCAAAACTAACTGATGAACCACGAACTGCAACACCGTTATTTCTGCCTTTGTGCTGCTTACGAAATTTTGTTCTTTTAGGTTGAAGCATCTTCTTTTTCCCTTCAACTATTTTTTAGTGTTAGATTTATCAGATGCTGCTGTATGCGCATCCATGTCAAATACCTCACCTTTAAAGATCCAGACCTTAATGCCTATAATCCCGTAGGTTGTATTTGCTTCAGCTGTACCATAATCAATATCAGCCCTTAAAGTATGCAAAGGCACTCGACCTTCACGATACCATTCGCCACGCGCAATTTCCGCACCATTTAGACGACCAGCAACATTAATCTTAATTCCCTCAGCACCCAAACGCATTGTATTTGTTACAGCACGCTTCATTGCACGACGATACATGATTCTTTTTTCTAGTTGCTGAGCAATTCCTTCGGCAACTAGCTTCGCATCAAGCTCAGGCTTTCTAATTTCCTCAACATTGATCTTAACAGGAACACCCATCATCTTTGAAACTTCAAGTTTCAATTTATCAATATCCTCACCTTTTTTTCCGATGACAATACCTGGACGTGCAGTGTGCACTGTTATTTGTGCATTATTCGCAGGTCTATTGATTTGAATTCGACTCACCGACGCATGCGACAATTTTTGTTTAATATACTCGCGCACTTTCAAGTCTTGAAGCAAGAACACTGAATAGTTTTGGCTGTTTGCATACCATCTTGACGTCCAATCTTTAACAATTCCAAGACGTATACCTGTTGGATGTACCTTCTGACCCATTTTAACCTCTACTCGACTTCTGAGACTTTAACTGTTATGTGGCATGTTCTTTTAAGGATGTGATTTGCACGTCCTTTTGCTCTCGCACGAACCCTTTTTAATGTAGAACCTTCATTTACAAAGACAGTTGAAACAAACAACTCATCAATATCAGCACTCTCATTGTGCTCTGCATTTGCAACTGCAGATTCTAAAACTTTAACCATTATCGCCGCAGCTTTCTTAGTACTAAACTTTAAAGTATTAAGCGCCTTCTCAACTGGTAATCCACGAATTTGATCACCAACTAATCTTGCTTTTTGAGCGGACAATGGAGCATTACTTAATTTTGCAGAAATTTCCATTATCACTACCTCTTAGACTTCTTATCGACAATATGACCCCTGTACGTACGAGTTGGTGAAAACTCACCTAACTTGTGACCAACCATATTCTCAGAAATCAACACAGGAATATGCTGACGACCATTATGAACAGCTATAGTCAGACCCAGCATATCAGGACTAATCATAGATCTTCTGGACCAAGTTTTAATTGGTTTCCTATTATTCGTTTCAACAGCTACCTCAACCTTCTTCAGTAGATGATGATCAATAAATGGACCTTTTTTAATTGAACGTGGCACTATTTACACCCCTTATTTCTTATTACGGCGTCTGACAATCATTTTATCAGTACGTTTGTTTTTTCTAGTTTTATAACCTTTGGCTGGCGTTCCCCATGGAGACACAGGATGTCTACCACCAGAAGTACGACCCTCACCCCCACCATGCGGATGATCTACTGGGTTCATAGCTACACCACGAACAGTAGGTCTAATGCCTCTATGTCTTGATGCACCTGCTTTACCAAGTGAGATTAGGTTATGCTCAGAGTTAGATACTTCCCCGATAACAGCCTTACAGTCAGATAATATTTTACGCATTTCACCAGAACGTAAACGCAATGTAACATGCGCACCATCCTTAGCTACTAACTGAGCAGATGTACCAGCACTTCTTGCAACTTGCGCACCTTTACCAGGCTTCAATTCAACACAATGAATTGTTGAACCAAGCGGCATATTTCTTAAAGGCATACAATTACCAGCCTTTACAGGGGCAATATCTGCAGAAATAATTTCTTGACCAACTTCAATTCCAGTAGGCGCAATAATATATCTTCTTTCACCATCCTTAAATAACAGCAAAGCTATATTTGCTGTTCTATTAGGATCATATTCAAGCCTTTCAACTACAGCAGGAATATCAAGTTTATTTCTTTTGAAATCAATCACTCGGTAATGCTGCTTATGCCCACCACCAATATGTCGAGTAGTAATTCTACCCTGATTATTTCTACCACCCGTTTTACTTTTCTTCTCTAATAGAGGTGCAAACGGCTTACCCTTATGTAATTCGTCGTTTTTGACACGTATTACAAATCGCGAGCCTGGGGAAGTCGGTTTAGATTTTAGAATAGCCATTGCTTTCTACCGTTTTATATAATTAATGTTAGTTATGCCGAAGCAAAATCAATGTCTTGGCCTTCTTTAAGCTTCACATAAGCTTTTTTCCAGTCAGACCTTTTACCTAGAGTACGCCCAAAACGCTTAACCTTTCCCTTAACGTTAAGGACTTGCACAGTTTCAACCTCAACGTCAAACATCAATTCAACGGCTTTTTTGATCTCTAGCTTAGTTGCAACCTTTTGAACTTTAAATACAAAACGATTACTATCCTCAGCTGCCAACGTACTCTTTTCAGAGACTACAGGAGCCAACAAGACATTAGCCAACTTACTTTTTTCTAGACTCATGCTAAACGCTCCTCAATCTGCTTAACTGCTGCCGAAGTTGCAATAACTTTATCAGCAGCCACTAATGTTACAGGATCTAAACTACTTACTGTAGCAATCTCAACATAAGGAATGTTTCTTGAAGCAAGAATCAAATTATCTGATAACTCTTCAGCCAAAATTAATACTCGCTTTCCATCAACATTTGAAAGTTTAGCGATCATTTCTTTAGTTTTAGCTGACTCAGGCATAATATTGTCACTGACGACCAATCTATCTTGACGCAATAACTCAGAGAATATAGAGCGGATACCCACTTTATACATCTTTTTATTAATTTTTTGCGCAAAAGATCTTGGTTGTGCAGCAAAAGTTGTTCCGCCAGACCGCCAAATTGGACTGGACATTGTACCAGCTCTTGCTCGGCCTGTCCCCTTTTGTCTCCAAGGTTTCGCACCACCACCAGCAACAGCAGCTCTATTCTTCTGCGCTTTAGTCCCAGCACGCGCACCAGCAAGGTGCCTTACAACCAACTGATGAACCAGTGTTTCATTGAATTCTTGACCAAATATTTGCTCAGCAACATCTACTGCCGAAGCTTGATCATTAATTGCAGGTATTTGCAAAGTCATAACTTAACCTTTATTCCGCATTTTCACAGCAGGAGTGATAACCACATCACCGCCTTTAGCACCTGGTACTGCACCCGATACTAAAATTAAATTTCTTTCGACGTCAATTGAATGAATTGTTAAATTCTGAACAGTACGCTTTACTGCCCCCATATGACCCGACATTTTCTTGCCCTTGAAAACACGACCTGGCGTTTGACACATACCGATAGATCCGTTTGATCTATGTGATATTGAGTTACCATGCGTCGCATCTTGCATACCAAAGTTATGCCGTTTAATACCACCTTGAAAACCCTTACCGATACTCGTACCAGAAGCGTCTACAACCTGACCTTCACTAAACACGTCCAAAGCAAGCTCGGAGCCAGCAGATAATCCTTCGCCCTCACCGTCGTCCAACCTGAATTCAACCAAATCCCGACCAGCTGTAACATTTGCAGAAGCATAATGCCCCGCCAGTGCCTTTCCTACTTTTGATGACTTTTTATCACCGACAGCAACTTGTATTGCTCGATAACCATCATTATCAACACTTTTAACTTGAACAACTCTATTAGAGTTAATTTCAAGAACAGTTACAGCTACTGAAGCACCATCTTCAGTAAAAACTCGGGTCATACCACATTTACGACCAATAAGACCTATTGACATCTGCCAATTCCTCGTACTTAAAAATACCCTTACGAATATTTTATTTTAATTTAATTTGAACATCGACCCCAGCTGCAAGATCGATTTTCATCAATGCATCTACGGTTTTATCGGTTGGCTCAACAATATCAAGCAACCTTTTGTATGTTCTTAACTCATATTGATCTCGCGCATCTTTATTTACGTGCGGAGATATCAAAATGGTAAAACGTTCTTTTTTAGTAGGCAATGGAATGGGACCCTTAACCTGGGCACCCGTTCTTTTTGCTGTTTCTACTATCTCACCAGCTGACTGATCGATTAATTTATGATCAAAAGCCTTTAAGCGAATTCTGATAGTTTGATTAGACATTTAGTTTACTCAATGATTGAAGCAACAACACCCGCACCAACTGTGCGACCACCTTCACGAACAGCGAAACGTAAGCCATCATCCATCGCGATTGGATTGATTAAAGTAACCTCAACAGTTACGTTATCACCAGGCATAACCATTTCTACACCATCTTGTAACTCAACAGCACCTGTAATATCAGTAGTTCTAAAGTAGAACTGAGGACGATACCCGTTAAAGAAAGGTGTATGACGCCCTCCCTCATCTTTTGATAAAACGTAGATTTCAGCTTTAAATTTTGAATGAGGATTTACCGAACCAACATGAGCTAAAACCTGACCACGCTCAACTTCTTCACGCTTAGTACCACGTAAAAGAACACCGACGTTATCTCCAGCCTCACCTTGATCAAGCAATTTGCGGAACATCTCAACACCAGTACAAGTAGTTTTAGCAGTATCTTTGATACCAACAATCTCTAACTCTTCACCAACCTTGACAATACCACGCTCAATACGACCAGTTACTACAGTACCACGACCTGAAATTGAGAATACATCCTCAACCGGCATTAAGAAAGCACCATCAACAGCACGTTCTGGTAAAGGAATGTAGCTATCCAATGCTGCAACTAGCTTCTTAACAGAATCAACACCGACTTCGCTTGTATCGCCTTCCAACGCCTTTAACGCTGAACCAACGATAATTGGAGTGTCATCACCTGGGAACTCGTATTGATCTAACAACTCACGAATCTCCATCTCAACTAACTCAAGCATTTCGTTGTATTCTTCAGTCCCTAAACCACCACAGTCATCTGCAAGAATATCCGCTTTGTTTAGAAAAACAACAACATAAGGCACACCAACCTGACGCGATAGCAAAATGTGCTCACGAGTTTGAGGCATAGGACCATCAGTTGCACCACAAACCAAGATAGCGCCATCCATTTGAGCAGCACCAGTAATCATGTTTTTCACATAATCGGCGTGACCTGGACAGTCAACGTGTGCGTAGTGACGAGTTTCTGATTCGTACTCTACGTGAGAAGTCGCAATAGTAATACC